>Ga0136643_10008106_pt1 | contig 15305 bp, 6 predicted proteins | sample TergutLab28metaG_FD_96883 | JGI IMG/M metagenome (GOLD analysis project Ga0136643, IMG submission 96883) | Labiotermes labralis P1 segment gut microbial communities from Petit-Saut dam, French Guiana - Lab288 P1 (version 3) (version 3) | ecosystem: Host-associated > Arthropoda: Insects >... | reverse complement strand
GGCCCCCTCCCCCCCCCCCCCCCCCCCCCGGAAAGAGCCGGTACCAATTGTATAGGAGCCTGGGTGGGTCACATGGCCGGTCTGGACTGGTGCGGAAAAACTCGCCCCCGCCGTAATTCGATCCATGGAACCGTCCAGCCCGTATCGAGTCGCTATACCGGCCCACACATCTTCCTCAGTATCCTCCACAATTTCGTAATAAGCTTCCATTATTCCGAACGTCTTATCTTCACTCTAATTTTTGGACTATTTTCTCGTACAGTTTCTTCAAATTAATCGTTAAAATTTGCCGTGCCGTTTCTTTGTCCACATTCGAGTCCTTTGCTCTAATTCTGAATTATAAGTTACAACGTGCTGTCAGACGAATCACAGACTTTTCCACATTTTCATCAGTTTTCGTCATCGCCGGATGGCCACGTTATTGGTTTTTTTTTTACACAGTCTCTCTTGCTTCTGGAAACCTCTTGCGCCCAACACATGAGCTCTAAACAGGGCGTCCTTTCCACACACGCAACGCAATAAACTGAAGTTTTCGGCTGCAGTTTATTTTTCAGTTTCACAAAAAACTGTATTTAATTTTTGCCCAATTTCCTATCAAAATTAACCGCAGTTAAACAACCATCCATAAAATTTTTATTCTTCCCGCTCAGGTAAATTAGTCTCTAATAATGACGTTCAACGTTTACATACGCTAGGTTTAATATGTCAAGCAGCAGACATCCACAACAGCTACGCACTCTAGTTAACTTTTCAACATGTCGAATTACAACAACAGTAAGTACATTCTCTCTACATAGTCAGTCACAACGCTCCAGTCACGTGTTTGGTAAATGCGTATGATTTATTTCAATGCATGACCTTGAGCTGATTCAATTTTACTTATTTCTTACAACAATACTGACTCGACGGAATATAACCCATAAGAACGCAAGAAAATATACGTCTTAAAATACTTACAGCAATAAAAACATATTTTTACGTTATAATTTACTACCTTCCGACAAGTCATTTTTCTTTTTGTACTGTGCGAAAAATAATAGCGATCATATAATTAACGTAAATACTGGGTTAAATGCGATATTTCATACTTTACAGTCGTTTGCTGTATAAAAGCCTATTGCAGTATGGCATCGTTTGTGTAATCTGATTCTCCCCCCCCCCCACGCTGTTTTCTATGTCGTGTTGCGTTGTTCTTTAAACACAGGCCTATATCGACACACTAGGTGCGTTTTCGTTATCAGTTTTTGTTTCCAGGACTTACGCTTGCAGGAATGACTATTTTCCGTGTTCAGGAGTTATTTATATATTATTAATAAAATTAACTCTAAAAATTGAGTTCATTATTTCATTGCTATTCCGTTAGTTTGCACTTGGCAGGCAAGAATACTTTCAGTTCCCGAGTTATTTATGCTTTATAAAACTGAGTATAAGAACAGAGTTCGGTTGAAGTTTGTCAGGACATCAGTGGTGCGAACCAAAATGTTTGTCGGTGCCATACTTGGCACCGACATCAATGGTTTGCAACCCCTTACTCATAATGTAGCGATCGTGACATATTTCAAATTACTGTTTTAAGTTTATGCTTGGAAATACTGAGAAAATATACGGAAACATCAATCAGTGTAGCACTCTCTCGGTTGGCATTTCAGCTACGGACATTCCACATACAACTACTCGCACATCGCGAGGTACTGTAAACGGCAGCGAGCGCACTGAAGTGCACCAATACACCTCCACCCGTTCTTGCACTGCAGAGAACTGGGTCGGAATTTTCACTGTTGTCACGTCAGGCGGGGGCAATTAGAAAAACGCCAATACCAGGGCGATGAGAGGCGGTCAGAAATGAGAACTCATCTAATGGGAAGACGGTGTTTTAATTGGTCCGTGTGTTGCCGTAAGTGATCTAATTACTGGCATTTCATAAACTGTGTGTACCGGAACGGGGAGTGGTAAAGAAAGGAGAATAAGAATGTGAGGAGAAGGACAAGTGGAAATGTACAAGAGAGACAGAAGATGAAAGAGATGCAGGGAAGAACAGCATATGTGACAGATGCTAAAAACAGAATGCAAGTGAAGGAAGAGAATAAAAAAGAATGTGAACGTCCACGGGAAATTAAAAAGCAGTATTTGACAAACTGCTTGAACAGTGGGTCTGAAGGGTGAATGGGAAGAAAATAACCACGGAGACAAAAGCAATAATGGAGAACAGAAACTGCTGAAGAAGTAAGGAAGAGGACCGAGGAGGGTTAGAATAGTCAAAGCCACACATAATTATGAAAACTGTAATTCGAGAAAAAGGAATCGGATTCTGTTAGTACAATCAAATAAAATTCGGCGCAAGACAACGTAATTGATATATTTTTTTACGCTGAGTTGATGATGAGAATTTCTTATGATTTATTCAAAAACTAAGGAAACCATTGTACGAAAATGGCTGTACAACGAAAAGTCTGAGCTGCCAAGAAAGTCCACTTTTATACAGCGCCGAGGATGCATTGCCGTTTTCACAAAACGACCCTACATGACCCTATTCTGAACCAATTCGACACAATTCCCACATCTGCACCCTGTCTGTAAGAAGATCCACTTAACGCCGGCCTCTCTTCAAGTGTTGTCTTCACTTCAGATATTACAACCAAAATACTGTAGATATGTATTTTTCTGCAGTGCATGCCACATATTCCCTCGACTCAGTCGTATCGCTTTCGAAAACAAACTTCCACAAAATGTTTTGGAATAAATATACCAGACTACACGGCGTCACAGTCTGAAGGACATACTTCGCAAAATCTGCATTCTTATATTGCAGTTAAAGAGCAAGTTCCCTATCCGTATAAAAGAGAAGTTCCGTGTGATCAGACAACATTGCACTCAGAACATTCATATGGTTTTCTCAGTAACTGACCAACTTAATGCACACAATCTTGTTTAATAATAAACTTACTATAAAACAAGATTTTGTGCATTAAGTTGGTCAATTACTAAGATTATACTGAGAAGCACGGTCATCAAAACATCAACATTCATATATTTATCTTTCGACACGAAATTCCTGTGGGTCCTACAGCATGAGACATTGAACTTGGCTCGCCAAATTGTCACAGCTGTTTTCACAGATCACCTGCAGATCGTTAATGATGATGGACTGCCACAGCATCTCCGGATGATCCTATCGCCAGTGGAAAGGCACTTCTGAAACGGATACATGTCCACGTGACTCACAGTATCGCCATACGGTCGGCTCTGTTAAACCGTGACTTAAACGGTTAAGAAAATTCCTGAGCCTATTGAATCCGAAAATTCATCGCCGCATTCTCAAATTCCGCTACTTGACCATGCCTGAGGCACATTTCACTCGTTACCACCTTCATACTCCGACTGTTGAAGTTCCAATTTGATATTATTCCATGTATGCCTAGGTTTCATTTGAACTACTTTCACTCGCTGCTGATCAAAAGTGTCTGTGGCAAGTTCGCGTTCAGTTTATACCGACAGGCGTTTTTATAAATAAATTATCGCACTGTAAATCAGTGTGCATTCACTGGTGCTCCACAGTGTTGCTGCTTGTTGGGTCATCGATAAGAGAATGACAGCTCTTTGGATAAGATTGCTCAGTGGCTCTCATTAAGTATGATATTAAGCAAACAAAGCACAGAAGCTAGTTGGTTTCGAAAGAATTATTTCCTACAAAATTCTATAGAAAAATCGCAGCTAAGCGAACACAGCGGGGACAAAGGCACAACATTCACACACTATATATACACAAAATGGTTACTGAATTACATAACAACACTACTTCAACTACAAATGTTATACACCTTGAATATACGAAAGGAACTTGTTACAGATTACGAGTAGATGAGGACACTCAAAAAAGGTGGTCTTCATGTGTGCCCATTGCAGTTGCTCAGAGTGCAGTCAGCAAACTGGAATATAGGGCAGAGGAGTGACCCCACTACTTCAAACTGATCTGCACCAATAATATGCAGGCTAATAACACTGGACAACAAACTTCAAAATGCTTTGTATCTGTGATGAATACGTTACTAATTTATTTGTTTGCATCTATGAAGTTAGAAAAGGGACATAAAAATTACTTGGCTCTAGTTTTAAAATTATGCTACACTATAATATTTTACGAAATAGTTTGAAATATTATACGGAACGGTGGTTTAAATAAAAAACTAAATACTATTCAGTGGAAAAGAATGTGTTCAGTAAACTTATTCTGTTTAGGGATAGTATTTACAGCGTAAACTGAATATCTGCACAAACTTTTTTATTTAAGTTCATTATTTAACACAAACAAAATCATGTAATTTTTTTCGTTTTGCCTGTCGCTTGTATTCCATGGTAGAGGCATCCCTTTCCAAAGTCCAGCAGTAGTCGGCGAGCATAGCACAGTCCCATTCCCCTTGATATCTCTTCTCCATTGAAGAAATGTCTTGATGGAAACGTTCTCCGTGTTCATCACTCACTGCACCACAATTCTCTGGGAAAAAATCCAAATGCAAGTGAAGGAAGTGTATTTTTATTGACACGTTGCAGCCTAATTTCTGGTAGCTCTGCAAAGGGTTGTTTACAAGCTCCTCATAGTTTTGAGCCCTTCTGTTTCCCAAAAATCCTTTTACTACAAATTCAAAACTGTCCCAAGCCGCCTTTTCGTCGCCTTGAAGGAGCTTGTCGAAGTATTCGTCCTTGATAAGTTCTCGTATTTGTGGACCAGTGAAAATACCTTCCTTCAATTTTGCCTCACTTAGTCTGGGGAACTTTTCCCGTAAGTATGTAAAGGCAGCTTCTTCTTGGTTCATGGCCTTTACAAACTTTTTCATCAGATCAAGCTTTAAATGCATGGATGGTAACAAAATTTTACTCGGTTACACTAGTGGTTGATTTTCCACATTCGTGATTCCTGTTTCCAGAGATTTTCTGGCAGGTCAATCCTTTCTTGAGTAATGAAGAGACCGAGCTCTGCTGTCCCATTCACAAACGAATCAGCAATATTTTGTGAATCCTTTTTGTAGTTCAAGTAGAAGTCAATCATTTTTAGGTCACCATAGATTTGCCACTTGAATTTATCGAAATTAATGGCTTCCATCAGAATCTTCATGTTCTCATATGACTCCTTATTATGCACTGAATGGCCAACAGGAACAGAAGGTAGGGTGTTGCCACTGTGAAGAACTGCTTTGAGACTGAACTTAGACGAGTCTATTAAGAGTCGCCAGTCCAGAGGATTGTGATTAATATTGAGTGTTTGCATCAGGCCATCAATATCAGTGCAAGCAACAAGGCCCCTTTCCATTTTAAAGAACTTAACTAGAACTTCGTGCCTTTTACGATACACTGAAATTCTGACATTTTCTTTCAGAAGGTTCCATTGTTGCAGTCTTGAACCTAACAGTTCAGCCTTACTTTTAGGTAAGTCGAGATCCCTAATTAGATCATTTAATTCCTCTTGCGTAATTCGATGGAATTCGTTAAATTGAAGATCAGCAGTGAAAACAGCATCCATAGATATTGGAGGTTGAGGTGTCTTCTCCCGGTCTTGGGTAGGCGCGTCATCTGAATCTAAAATATACTGTTGCAGTGGTACTGGAACAGGGATGTCTTCAGTGTGGGGTAGCGGTCGAATAGCAGATGAAATGTTAGGATAATTAACAGTCCTCTTTTTTCTTTGTAATTCCGCGCCGAAGTGGCGGAACTATACAAAAATAGTGTGAACTCTCAGCAAACATCATTACTCACCGTCTGGGAGCGCAGTGCTGACACATGTATCCCTTCTCAAGTAACTATTTTACGCATTAAGCCACACTTCATATATCATGACAAATAGAGCCAAGAACTGAATCTAAGGCCATATTTGGTTTCAGCATATTGAATTGAAGAGGCATCAACAATTTTGGTTACCGATACATTTTGTGTATTGACCAGTGTAATAAACTGTATAGTGAATATGCAAGGAGTAGGGTGACCGTAATGAGAGACACAGACCACTGGGATCCCAAAACTTTTTCTCGTTCACAGTTCCTGGAAGTAGAGGACGCAACTGCTCAAGTTGGAACTTACTTCACACTTCGGCTCAAAACATGGAATAAACACTAAAACGACTTCAAACCTCTGAAGCAACATCATAATCAGCAACTTTTTAAGCAGTCTGCAATACGCCGCAGAAAAAAAAAACTATATAAATTTTTTATTAATATGGTACTATATCTTTCCCAAAAGACGGCGGAATTTGAACAATAGACACCATTCTGAAAAGTCGAGATATTCCCGCTAACTGCTCGTAAAACGCCGGGTTTGAATATCGCTTCCTTGCAAGTGGCTTATCGTGATGCAAGTTGCTGTGTGTCGTGAAGCTTAACTGTCCTCTCTGTCTAATAAAGACGATAAAGTGATAAGCTTAATCTTCACCCCCTATCACTTGGTGCTTAAACACAGACACATCGTTACCTTCACTGCTGATAAATGCGTTGTACTATATTGCCACGTGATAATGTGGAAACCAAGGGTAAATGGTTTGCACTAGCTTGTTCAAACAAATGCAGTCCCATGCGAAATTTTAGGGTTTCGCCGCGTTATGGCTGAGTTCTTCGATCTTCAGGGATGTTGTGCGGCATCAATGGGTAGTTACTTGCAACAATAAGGACACAACCCGTCAATACACAACTTTTTATTATAGTAATTATAAATAGCTATTTATGGTTACAATAATAAGGAGTTGTGTATTGAAAGACTGTATCGCTAGTGTTGCATATTTGTTGCATATTATACTGACACAACGGGGATGACACACGCTCAGAAGGTAGTTTCTTATCGACGTTTCGGAATACCGTATTGAGCCCTTAGACAGTTGTGAAGTTTTATTTCATTTTCCTAATGGCAGGTACATTGACTGTTTATCACTGACCTATGCGACCAATAAAAGTAAAACGTTAAAATTACAGTATAGATACTAAAAACATTCAAAGTAAATATGAAAGTCCTAATGATAAGAAGTAGTCACAAAAATAGTAATAGTAAAAAGACAATTTTCCATCATTTTTGTCCTGGCCTCCCAGTATCGCTCACACTCTGTCCTATTAAGTAGTGTGGTACATTGTCCTAGGTGGTTTCTGTCCATGGGTTCGCGGAGGCTGCATAGCATGCAGTAGGGGTCAGGGCGAATTCCAATGCGGTGAAGATGTGTACCCAAGCAATCATGCCCAACGCACAGTCGAAATTCTGCAACTGTCTTTCTTCTAGGCCAGTCTGGTATTTTGGCTATTTCTTGTTTCCACGGGTTATGGGATAGTCTTGTCTCTAGTTCATGTCTGTAAAGTGGTGAAGTTGTCCAGATCATATAGTCAGCCCACTGACAGCGCACAGCATCCCTAACGATCGAAGAAATCAGATGCAGCCCCATTACTGTTCCAATACATGGGAGATCCGCTTGATGTTGCCAGAACCTTGTAAATGTTCCACGTGGCATTTGATGGTTTGGTACGCCTGGCAGGATAACTTGGCGGTGCGCCGCACTCTCGACTTGGCAAGAATTTTCAATGTGTACCTCGCTGTAACTGGGCCTAGGAAATCACTGCGACCGCGCATCGCCAGACTTCCGTAAACTACGTCACGCCGACGCCCGATCTAGCGGACCACTTTTATAGTCGTTGTGCCACTTCAGGGACCTGCACGCTTGTATTCTTACAGCAACACACTCCGAAAAGGCTTGTCACAAGTCATTAATCTCTCTACAGGCATTCTACGCGTCTTCGCAAAATTGCGAAGAGGGACTATTACCTTCGTCATGCCTGTCCGTCCATCCGCATGAACAACTCGGCTCTCACTGGACGGATATTCGTGAAACATGATATTTGAGTATTTTGCGAAAATCCGTCCAGAAAATTCAAATTTCATGAAAATCTGACAAGGACAACAGGTACTTTACATGAAGACCTATGCACATTAATGATCGCATCTCCCTGAATACTTCTTAGAATGAGAAGTGTTTCAGAAAAAATTGTCACTGTCAGCAAAATAAATATTGAAAGCGTTTCCTTGGAACCGCAAAAATGTGTTCTCTTTATTGTTGCGTTATATATTTGTTGTTGCCAAAAATGTGAAAAAAATTATGACTTCATGTAAAATATCGGATATTTCTGTCCGATGGTAAAAAAAAAATCGGATTTCCTCAACAGATTTTCATAGAAGTCCCATTATTAAACGTCGCTGAAATCCGTCCAGTGGCAAGCACGCTTATACAAGGTATATATATATATATACATATGTGTGTGTGTGTGTGTGTGATTAGAGGGACAAGATATAACGAAGGTATCAGAAACTTCTCGCGACTGCGTATAAAAACCACTGCCAGCATACTGCTACTGCTGCTACTACTACTACTACTACTACTACTACTACTACTACTACTACTACTACTACTACCACCACCACCACCACCACCACCACCACCACTATATTTCACAACTGCTGAAGATATATCCTATAGCATAAAATGCGGATCAACACTTCTCAATACAAGAAAGACATGGACAGAAAACAGTGTCTCAGTGCTACTCAGAGCGAATTGTTCTACACCCTGCTTTAATCATTTCTGGTGGGATTTGATCAATACCTGATTATTTGCGTCTTTTTAACATCTCAATAGCCATCTCAAGTATAATATACATACAAGCACATTATTCAGGTTTCCAGGCTAACTATGGGCACCACTACGAAAGTATAATAGACACACACATTCTTCACATTTCCCTGGTAACTACGTACAGGGCCGCTGGGCACTATACCACAGTATAATATACATATATGCACATTATTCAGGTTTCCACACTAACTATGGGCACCACTACGAAATTATAATATACATACAGACACACACACACACACGCGCATTTTTCAGGTTTCCACGCTAACTACGGGGTACGAAATAATAATATACACATACATACACTATTCAGGTTTCACGGTAACTATGTAAATGAGTGTGCCTCGCTTGCCCGTGTCGTAAGGTTTCGACGGTTACTACATAACTGGGTGTGCCTTGTCGACCTTGGTCGCAGAGTTTCTACAGTAAATACACACATAAAGTGTGCCTTGCTGCTCTGCGTGGAGAGGTTTCCACGGCAACTACTTAAATGTGTGTGTGTGTGTGTGTGTGTGCCTAGCCTGCCCCCGTCGCCGGGCACCAGCAGACTAGTCGAAGGTATAAATTTCATAAAGATTTAAAAGCCCATTAGCTTGAAAATTTACAGATAAAAACTCTCCTTCAAAGGTACAGAGCAATATTAAGAGCCATTACCGTTTCAGTGAGTTGGGGCAGAACTAGTTATCATCATCAAAATCATCATCCCGGTCCGGTCACACGGCATTCCCCCAGTTGTTCTTCCATCATCTCCTCCGATATCTCGACGTCCCACCAGCTTGTCACGTATTGTCCAGATGCTTTATATGCGTTCGGTTCTTGCCAATTCTTTTTTACGGTCTGCGGGTTTCTCCTCCTCTACTGAAACTGTGTAGCTCGTTTTGGCTCTTGTGATTACCAACTTCACCTCTTGGGATATTACCAGCCACTCCTCTTAAGAATTTTATACCAGTTGTTTCAGTTTTCATTTGTTTGCTATACTTAGTGTCTAATTATCGCATCCGTATAATAACACAAGGGAAGCCATTACGTTATAATGTATATACATAATTGTATATCCTTTCTATTCCTGTCTGTAAAGGTCCGTTGCACAATTCCGCGCATTTTCTGAAATTTACGTACTTTAATATGAAATCTTCATCAAGGTTACACGAAAAATAGCAGCTCAAATAGTTGAAATTTTATAAAATTTACCCATGGTCTGGTAGTTTACCACCATTTTTGAACTCGTGGGGTATTGGTGGACCTTTAAAGGCCATGACTTGAAATTTCTTAAAGGATATTTCTGAATTATATTTTGTTGTACATCTTGCAATAGTTGCGTGGTTAAATGCAAACCAATTTCGATCTGTAAAAATATATCTTGGTCGTATACAGACACGACATTGTTTATAATCCTTTTTTTCTAATTTAAAATTGATCTTCGATTTCATTAGTCACTCGTCTATATCAGCATCAGTATAGTTGTTAAAAAGACATGTTGTGAAATACAGTATCTTACGCCTTAATTAGAATTTCATATCTGCGACTTAAAGTATCATTGCTAATGCCAGTCGATGTATCATCAGAAAGCTCTGTAGCACTTGAAGGGGTGTATTGGACGAAATCTTAACAGCCACAATTTACTTCTACAGACCTTAGCAAATAAAATATTCTACAAACAAGATGTGGGTTTCTACATTAATCGTATTTGATATTCTGAGGACCGTGCATCCTGATACACTCGTATAATAGAAGCAAATAATATGCACTATTTCTCAACTTTGTTTCGATGTACAACTCTACATGTTTCGGACAGACAGACAGGAGTCTTGATACTGTATTCACAGCAATTGGTATTTGTCATAATAGTTGTATATCAAAATAAAGTTGAGAAATAGTGCATCTTGCTGGCTTCTTTTATACCAATACGTTAATTTGTTCTAGTTTAACAGCTGGGTAAGGCCGGCCTTTTCTAAAGCCAGGTTGTTCTACATGTAGTACGAACTAACGACATTCAGGCGGTTTCGGTTATTCTGCCATGAAGTTTATAAGCACATGCGAGTAGAATGGCACGTCTAGAAGTGTTCTAAATGCTGCTGTCCCTGTCTTAAAGACAGGGACGACCCAACGTTGCACTTTTCGATTCCTCAGGGATTCCCTATATCTATAAGCGTACGCTCCACACACTTAAAAATTCTGGCATGACTTTCCGCATTCATTTCGTCCCACGTTGTAGAGTCGATATCTCATCTCTCATTCCTTCCATCACCAAAGTCTTTCTCGTGTGGTTTTCAATATAACCTCTTATAATAATGTAAGCGTGTATCCTACGGGATGTTAATAATGTTGGCTGGGTATGTTTAAGATTTATTTATTTTAGGTACGTATGTTTGGACTCCACCAACATCACATTTGGTGCTGCTAACGCTTCCTCCATTTTACTGTATGCAGAATATTCCTTTCGTCCTTGACTCTTGTAACACTTCATTTCTCACACGAACGCTCCAACTGATCTTCTCCATCCTTCTTCAGCACAACATTTCAAAACTTTTCAGGTATTTCTAATCTACTTTCCGAAGTGTCCAAGTTTCAGCACCACACAAAGCTACGCTCCAAATGTAGCACTTTACTGATTTCTTCGTCCAATTTAATCCCATTCACTGGTGAAAACAGTCTAATTTTTTAGCGTCATAATAGAAATGGTGTGAAATGAATATAAAAATGTTCTCGCCCAAAGAGTTAACAATATCCAGTCATCATACGCTTAAGAGTGGCAAAGAAAAGCAAAAGCATTTCCCGTGTTAAAATGTTTTACTGTGCCCCCAAGGTAGAAGGAAAGAGAATGGCATGCATGTGGATTTGAAATGTAGTGAAAAGCAGTGACGGACAGAAAAACATCAGGAGAGTAAACTGTTAAATAAAAATTAGATGACTCATAATGAATTACCTAACTGAATATAAAAACGTTTGTGGAATTCTAGGACATTTCTGTATAAAATACAAATGGGAAGACCAAACAAAGAAAATAATATGAGAGTTGAGAAAAATGAAATATTTTGTAAAAAGGGGCTGAAGGATTATGGAATATAATTTACGTAGCGGATTCGTACTACAGGACCCTAGATATTAGCAGCTGCAACCCTCGAAAACATGCAATTGAGACGTAACAAATAAACATTTTATTCATAAGCTTCAGATGCCTGTTTTTTTTTTTTCGAAAGCGGAAGTCTCTCTTCAGAAATCTGTCTGCACTCAGTATTTTGTTCCATTGTACTTTTTTTTTAAATCGTGAGATGAGTATAACTGACATTCCAGACACAAAATTCCTGTGACAAGCCATTATATCGTACTAGGTAGTAGTAGTAGTAGTGGGGGAACGCGTTGGCACAGTGGTTAAGGTGCTGTGCTACAAATCAGAAGGTCGCTGGTTCGATCCCAGCTGGTGTCATTGGAATTTTTCATTGACATAAAATCCTTCCGATCGCACTACAGCCCTGGGGTCGACTCAGCCTCTAACAGAAATGAGTACCAGGAGCATTTCCTGGGGGTAAAGGCAGCCGGTGCGTAGGGCTGACCTTGCTACTATCCTGTGCCGTTGTCATGAAATCTGGGAAACTTAACTTCCTGGAACTTTCTGGGTCACTCCAGGCCTGCAACGGAACTGATTTGACTTTAGTAGTAGTAGTAGTAGTGGGCAATTTACGTGACTAACTCATCGCATAGTTTATTTAATCCACAAACAGCTGACTGATTCTTGAGTTACTTCGCTATGCGCCATATTACGTCCATACATCATAGAGTTAAATGCAAGATAATATCAGACGGTAAGTATAGGTTTGGAGGACAGCTGTCGTGGCTAACTTCAAGGTACTAGTCCGCAATTTCCAGCGACACAGTGAGGGGAAAGAGGAAAATCCTAAACTACAACGTATTTTAGTAGGTGGAAATTAAAATTCGTCGCTAAACAGATCAGATCAGTCCCCAAGAATTCTAAGCAGAATTTATATATTACAGATCTTCTATTTGCTTAGGTCGCACCTAAGACTCTGGCAGGTCTGAGGTACATTTAATAATGGACCTGAATGGCAGGTTTCGATATACTTGGACTACCAGATACCTAAGGTACAATGACTTACCCACACAGACCCCGTAATATCTCAAAAGATTTTTCTTGAACAAACTAAAATTCGACCAATTAAAAGTTCACTGGTTATTGATTCCCAAAAATCCTATGTGGTCAGAGACAAAATAACAAGATTCTAATCTACAATTTTTCTGGTAAACTACAAACCTCTCCTTCTATCTTCGGTAACTTATACTGGAAGAACCGACCTAGTCGTAACACATGAATTACGAAACGTCGCTGTAGAATAATCGAATACGCACATAGAATGTGAATTTCAGGATACATTCCCTATTACTAGATTTATAACCTTTGCAAAATCAATTAAATTGATAGATTTGCAGACGCTGCACATTAAAACAATTTCACCATAATTCACATCTTTGACTGGGTCGTTCTCTGTAGGACACCAAAGATAAGGACATAAGTATACAAAGAACAAACATGTGTGTTCACAGTTCGTAAAATACGTTTCTCCGGCCCCTTGACAACAATTCTCAAGCATCTCCATATATTACGCTAACAGATGAATTTTAATTGCATGAAAATATATGTCCGTAAAATTCGCTGCTCATAAAATTCAGTTGATTTTTAAAGAAAAATTACGGATAGCGTTTCGTAAAATCAACAGAGTCCACACTCGGTTTATAATTCGACGTTTCGAAGACTTAGTCGTAATCTTAATATTGTCAACAGCAAGAATTCTAACAGGCATTCCTGAGATACCAATTGTCTGTTTGTAGTGTTGAAGTACATCATATGTTCAGCTTTCATTCCGTTGAAGCGTCGGGTGTACATCCAATCTGTAGTTATAAGGGCAATCCTAAACGTCGTCATCGTGCGTGGCAGCATTCTACACGAGCAGACTGTCGTAGCGCCTGGGGGTAAGGCAAACCAATCCCTACTTGTGCTCGGTGGGAGGTCGGCAGCCAGGCGACAGGTTATGTCGCGGCTGTGCGATACATGACAACGTCTGCTTTGTCATCAGAACAAACACTACACTCCAGACACCATGCATTCATCTATGTTCTACAGCGTATTTCGGCGGTTTGTCGGCCATTATCGGGTAGAATCACAATAACATAAATGGAAAAGTACACTGGGGTTGTGTAATAGTGATTTTCCCTGGTGATGGCCGAAACACGTTGTAGGACATAGATGAATGCATGGTGTAGGAGTGCTGTGTTCATTCAGACTCTAGAGCAGATGTCGATTAACAAGCCCAGCGGGAATATGATAGCAAAATACGATACAAAACGACTATACAACTATCGTTTCATTTGTACGCACATCATTTGCAACGTAAGATGGAGGGTAACAGCTATAACCCTCAGGTTAGCACAGCGAGAATACGCTATATTCGCCTTCGGAAGACATATATAAATTACACGAAGCAAAATTAAGATATCCGTACTCATTTTCGCTGTATTCAAAACCCTTTTGACGACTGATATATTCTAACTACAATAAAAACGTATGTTATATGGACTGTAACATCTGAATGGTTTTACAAACCCTGCACTCGTAACTACAACGAAAATGTCGGTCTTGTTTCCACGTAGAGATCTGCTTTGCTAATTTCAGCACGAACTAAGCTGCCACACGGCATTGAGAACGTCAGTGTTCATTCAAGGCCTCTGGCACTTGGGACAGAGTGCCTACCCCTCCGGAAGCACGAGTCCATTTCATCGCTCTACCAGTGCCCGTCCTATATTCGTAATACGTTCTGCTGTTACAGCCCCACACATTCTCTATGTCAGTGTCCCACAATCCATGTCACATATCACAATCATCATCGTCATTATCACCACCAAACACTGTTAAGTTTTGTTCTTCTTGATCTTGAAGATGCTTTTTAACTTTCCTACTTCGTTTTGGTCGCTCGGATGTTGCTGGTCTATGACAAATTAACTTCTCGTAAAATATCTTCAATGTGATGTTTAATTTTGTTTTACATTTTCTTCTTTCATTTTAGGTCACTTTATGACAGCATACGACTATGAGGACATTATCGAATGCGAAATGGGAACGATATGAAAGGAAGAGGTCTTACTGTTATTTAAGGAAGTATATTAGAACTGAGCAGAAAATAAAGCATACGTTCAGAGAGAATTTACGTGACAACATCCAAACCTGGAACGGCGTACACGAAAAAAATAGGAATCACAGTGGCATTTAATGTCTTTTAATTACGGCCTCTGGATGAATAAACGATATGTGAAGTACTGGTAGTGGGGAACTGTGGGATTATTCTTGCTGGAGGGATGCTGTGCAACTGCAGGACTACACTTTTTCTTGGGATGCTGTGAAATTACAGGGCCATAATTGTCGATGGGATGCTGTACAACTACAGAAGCATAACTGTCGCGGGGATGCTATGCAACTACTGGGCCATACTTATCGTAGGGATGCTGTGCAACTACAGAAGCATAACTGTCGCGGGGATGCTATGCAACTACTGGGCCATACTTATCGTAGGGATGCTGTGCAACTACAGAAGCATAAATGTCGCATGGATGCTGTGCAACTACAGGGTCATACTTATCGTAGGAT
>Ga0136643_10008102_pt1 | contig 15308 bp, 12 predicted proteins | sample TergutLab28metaG_FD_96883 | JGI IMG/M metagenome (GOLD analysis project Ga0136643, IMG submission 96883) | Labiotermes labralis P1 segment gut microbial communities from Petit-Saut dam, French Guiana - Lab288 P1 (version 3) (version 3) | ecosystem: Host-associated > Arthropoda: Insects >... | reverse complement strand
GAGTATATACCATGTTTAAAATATTCAGTACCTATATTTGTTGAATAAATATATAAAATGCAACTTTAGAGGTTAGCGGTGCGGTACGACCACTATAGTTGACATTAGGCGTCAGAAGGTTAAATGTCTCAGATGAGGTAAGTTGAGAGAGCCAACAGCTCGGAATAACAACACTAATCAGAAAGAAGTGTGGGATTTTAGACGCTGAAATTTCGTATCCTATTGTACTCGTGTTGTAGAGTCCTTGGCTTATAATGCAATCCAAGAGGCTGTCACACTGCAGGGACGGTTTATGCCACCTAAAGTGAAAAGGGACAGGAGTACCAACAATGCGTTTGACAGGTCTTTAATTAAATATCTAGTGGGCCATGCTTTCATGTTCCTTTGACAGGAGTAAAAGCAAGTCGATTCTACCAGCGCTTACTCTTGAAGTGAGTCGTTTGTAATCTGCAGTTTGACCCTTGTGCTAAGCTTCCTATGATGACCCATACTCCGCTCGATGGCATCGTGCCAGAGTTGTCTGCGGCGTCCGGTCGGTTGCGCGGGTCATCACCCCTCAACTCGACGTGACCTCGGCCTGTTCCGATCCGATCGGTATGTTCGGATTCTTTAGGTCCTCTGGAAAGTCATACTGTTGTGCATGCTACAATGTCAACCCATTACGTCTACGTAGACTGTAGCGTACTGCAGTGTATAAGGGAGAATGCTCAAACGTTTGGAGGCTTATTTCGTAAAATTAATTCCGAAGGTGAACAAGTTAGGAAATGCAGTTCGACAGGGTTATTACGGTGTTGTATTGCACTTGGCATTATGCTTAGGGCGTGGATTTGTCCATCTTTAGATGTTCTGTAGAGGATAGAACGTTCCGGGCCCTAGATCTGTTTCTATCCCCAGGCGAAAGCTTCCGAAATTGCCCACTGAGTTACGTTCGATATCAAGAGCTGGTATTTATTAACTGGATAGACGACATTTGGGCACAGCGAGGCTTCATGTGCTGCTGCTGCTGCTACTACTGCTACTACTACTACTACTGCTGCTGCTACTACTAGTACTTATACTACTAGTAGTACTAATATTAATATTACTACTACCACCACCACCAGGTACCTACGAAGGCTACTAGTAGTTTAGTAGTGAAGATTGTGTTGGCAGTAGTAGTAGTAGTAGTAGTAGTAGTGGTGGTGGTGTTGGTGGTGGTGGTGGTGGTAGTAGTAGTAGTAACAGTAGTGGTAGTAGTGGTGGTGGTGGTAGTAGTGGTGGTATTAGTAGTAGTAGTAGTGGTGGTAGTGGTAGTAGTGGTGGTGGTAGTAATAGCAGTAGTGGTGGTGGTGGTGGTCGTAGTAGTAGTAGTAGTAGTAGTGGTGGTAGTGGTAGTGGTGGTGGTGGTCGTAGTAGTAGTAGTGGTGGTGGTGGTGGTCGTAGTAGTAGTAGTCGTCGTCTTCGTCCGCCTACCTCTGTGCCAGGGCAGGCACAGAGGTAAGCGGAGCTACTGCTTCAACGCATTGGCAACCCTGGGTGATACAGCACTTGGCTCTGCTTGCTCTACCCCACGATAAAATCCGGGTACACGTTGAGGAGGAGACTGAGTGGACCTCAGAGTCTGTCTGAACATTTTGGAAAAGAGAAAATTATCTAACCCGTACCGGCATTCGAACTCCGGACCGTGCAGCCCGTAGCCTAGTCGCTATACCGACAAGCCTTTCGATTTGTGTATGGGTGGGGGGGGGGATGGGGGGTCGAGTGTCTGCCACAATACCGACTGTTCTTTGTCCCTTCAGGTAAATACCGGGAAAAAACATAACATTGTCCTTTGGCCCGTCATGATGGGATGTAGAGGGATTATAGGTATACCTGCACTCATTCATAACAACGGCATTGCATGCATGTGAGTGATCAGCTTCACGCTTCGGCCGATTGACCCCAGTTGGAAGAGTCTTCTGTTCCCTTTGCATGCGACGCTGGTGGGGTCCCGTGGCCTGTCCGAACATTTTGGAGAAGAAGATTTTGTGACTTTTGTCCGGTCCTCAGGCGCATACCGTCCAGAAGCTTAAACTAATCCACAGCAGACTGCGTCATCACCATTTGAAATTACTGATTCACACACTTCCAACACTCGACGCTGTGTGATTTGAGCTGGTCACACAGCGTCGTTAGGGAAATCGTATGTTTTATATCCCTTCTGTCGACCTGCTTAACGTGTGGCAGCAAGCAGTTGTGATTAGGAGCAGAATTTGACAGCGACGAAAATATGCTGGAGTCGATGTTCAAGTGTCCGCATATGCCGAAAACGTACTTTTTGCGGCTGCACCTGTCTGGTGCATGTTATATCAGAGTTCTGTATCTTAGCATGACTGTGGCTGCCCGCATGAACCTTCGCAAGTTACTGAGGTATTTTCGACACATATTTATACCGTCTTCTGGGACGCGAAGTCGTGTGTTGGAATAGAAATTTACCAGAATGCTGGTTGGTTGTTTCCCGTTGAGATCTGAACCGATTGTATAATAGCTAATAAGGGTAAAGTGATCCCGTTTCTGACCCGGTGTGGCCCAGAGGGTGGGTAGAGGTATAGCTCTACTTTTCCATGATCGCGGCACCAGAAGGGGGTGAGTGGTCAGCAGCATGCCCCGTCGGCACTTTACCCCCGGGAAAGACCCAGTACCCATTTTACAGGTGGCTGGGTGGACCCCAGGACCGGTCTGGACGGGCGGAAAATCTCGTCCACACTGGGATTCGATCCCGGCCCGTAGTCAGTCACTATACCGATTGAGCTACCGGGTCCACAAGTATAATAGCTAATGTAATTTCTAAATGAATAAAACGATCCAATATACTTATTACTCATGGATGCAGCTGTTCTTACTCTCTGTCCACACGTACTGACTTCCTGGTGTGTAAGTCGCATGCCAGTGCCAAATCGTACATAATATCCCTTTGATGGTGTCCACATACACGGAAGCTTTGACGTGATGTACCGGCGATTGCAGGTCTTCCACACGATGAAGCTGTCGCGCTCGGGGTAACGATAAGAAGTACGCCCTGTATTAAATTATATACATTTTTAAGAGATCGCTGGGTTTTGTGAGCACATTAATGAACCTTCGGCTTCTGTATAAGATTGGGAATTTCTTGATGGAGTGACGTAGAAATCTTCTGCTCTGTGGAGTTAGTTCCCCCCCCCCCCCCTGCATACCATCATCGAACCCCGTTAGGATTACTTGGGAAATTTCTCTGGGACATGTTATGGAACCAAAGTCAATACTGTGATGGGACTGTGTATCAGTACATTGCTATGATTCGTCACCTTTTTAGACCCTTATCTACTAGACAGGCTATAATCCATTATGCTCTTCAGTTGTTAATTTTTCCACTTTGTTGTCCTGGAGTCATGTGAATGATCTGTATGAGCCTGAAGATCCATTTTAATGTCATCCTCCTGTATAGACCTAGGTCTTCCAAGTGGTCTATCCCCCAGATTTTTCCACCAAAAACCGTTTGCACCTCTTCTATCTCCCATATGTGCTATGTGCCCCACCCTTCTCATTCTTCTTGATTTCATCACCCAAATGATATTTTGTGAAAAGTAAAGATCATAAATCTCCTCATTTTATAATCTTCTTCTCTCCCTATTTATTTCATCACTCTCAGGCCCATATATCTTCCTGAACATCCTGTTCTCAAAGAACCTCAGTCTTTGCTCCATCCTCAGTGTGAGAGACCAAGTTTCACAACAAATTAAAAGGACATGGAAAATTATAGTTCTTTATGTCTTAATCTTCATATTTTTGTATAGTGAACTGGAAGAGAAAAGATTCTACTCCAAATGATAGCAGGCATTCACCAATTTTAGTCTGCTCTTAATTTCGACATAAATGGAATATGGATTTGATAGTCTTGTTCACCACACCATAAGATTGCTTTTTTTTTTCTACTCCAGACAGTTGTTGTTCCTGAAGAAGCAGATATTGTTTCCAGGCAGGAGATGGGTCATTTGTCTGAACTACACAATGACAATGCTCAACATGAAATGTATAAGCACTTATGCACTCATAGTGAGGAGCACCATTTTACAAGTGATGTGCATAAACACTCTTCCATGAGGTGTTATGTCTCGAAGAAGCATCTTCAAACACATTGTGAAGAACGGGCACTTGCATGTGACATGTGTAAGAAAATTTTCAAGAGTACCAGTGCCTTGAAACTACATGTATGCAGTGATACAAGGGAGAAACCATTGACATGTTATGTTTGTAACAAGACTTTTACGATGTCTGTTAACTTGAATGCACATCTACACACTCATGCTGGGCAGCAGCCATTTACGTGTGGCATATGTAAAAAATCTTTCATTCGGTCAGATAACTTGAAGTTGCATCTACACACTCATACAAGGCAGCAGCCATATACTTGTGATATATGTAAGAAATCTTTCAGTCAGTCTTGTTCTTTGAAGGAGCATCTGCGCACTCATATGGGGGAGCGGCCATTTAAGTGTAATGTATGTAAGAAATCTTTCAAACACCCTAAGACCTTGAAGAATCATCTTCGCACTCATACAGGGGAGCGGCCATTTAAATGTGATGTGTGTAAGAAATTTTTCAGGCACTCTAATAGTTTGAAGGTGCATATGCGCATTCATACGGGGGAGCGGCCATTTAAATGTGATGTATGTAAGAAATCTTTCAGTCAGGCAAGTACTTTGAAGTTGCATCTAACCACTCATACTGTGGAGCGGCCGTTTACATGTGATGTATGTAAGAAGTCTTTCAAGTGGTCATATTCCTTGAAGTTGCATCTGCGCGCACATACCGGGGAGCGGCCATATAAATGTGATATATGTAAGAAATTTTTCAGGCAGTCTAGTGCTTTGAAGGAGCATCTGCGCACTCATACAGAGCTGCGGCCATTTAAATGTGATGTGTGTAAGAAATCTTTCAAACAGTCACAGACCCTGAAGTATCATCTTCGCACTCATACAGGGGAGCAGCTCTTTACATGTGATATATGTAATAAATCTTTCAGTCGGTCAGGTGAGTTGAAGTTGCATGTACGCACTCATACTGGGGAGCGGCCATATAAATGTGATGTATGTATGAAATTTTTCATGCGGTCTACTGCTTTGAAGGTGCATCTGTGCACACATATGGTGGAGTGGCCTTTTAAATGTGATGTATGTAACAAATCTTTCAAACATTTAAATAACTTGAAGTTGCATATACGCACTCATACTGGGGAGCGGCCTTTTACATGTGATGTATGTGAGAAACATTTCAGACGGTTAGGTGACTTGAAGTTACATCTACTCACTCATACTGGGGAGCGGCCTTTTACTTGCGATATATGTAAGAAATCTTTCAGACAGTCCAAAACCTTGAAGTTGCATCTACGTGATCATACTGGGGAGCGGCCTTTTACATGTGATATGTGTAAGAAATCTTTCAACCGGTCAGGTACCTTGAAGTTGCATCTACGCACTCATACTGGGGAGCGGCCTTTTACTTGTGATATATGTAAGAAATCTTTCAAGTGGTCAAAGACCTTGAAGTTGCATATACGTAATCATACAGGGCAGCTGCCATAAACATGTAATGTATGCAATATATCATTCAAATGGTCAGATACTTTAGTTTTATCTACACATTCATACTTATGAGCAGCTTTTACCTGCTGCGTATGTAAGAAATCTTTCAGGCAGACAGGTACCTTGAAGTTACATCTACGTACTCATAATGGAGAATGTACCTTCCTATGTGCTATATGTAAGAAATACTTCAAACAGCCCAAGTCCTTGAAGATGCATTTACACACTCATACTGTAGGGTGACCATTTGTAGTTTTTGTAGGAAATCTTTCAAGCAGGTTGTTGCCTAGTAGGTGCATGTACACAATTATACACTCTGTAGCAGTTTATATGTGTTATGTGTAAGAATGTACTGTGGTGGCACAGTGGTTAAGTTGCTGTGCTACATGCCGGAAGGTTACTGTTTCGATCCCACCTGGTGTCATTGGAATTTTTCATTGTCATAAAATCCTTCCAATTGCACTATGGCCCTGGGGTCGACTCAGCCTCTAACAGAAATGAGTACCAGGAGCATTTACTGGGGGTAAAGGCATCTGATGCGTAAGGCTGACAACCTTACCACCATCGTGTGCTTTTGTCATGAAATCTGGGAACCTTAACTTCCTGGAACCCTCTGGGCCACTCAAGGCCTGTAATGGTAATTCTTTACCTTGCTTTACCTTCTATATGTAAGAATATGCTGATGATGTCCGGTGCATTGAATTTAACTAAAAGTCTGCAGTCATGATTTGGTGTGACCAAATTTATCTAATACATGTTAAATGTAACCTCTTTGCTTGGTAATTCCAAAGTATATATTTTAAATCCATATTCCTTTAGACGGTGTGCTAATATTATAATTATGCCTGGTTGTGTTTAACAGTGTGTGTGTGTGTGTGTGTGTACGGTTAATGGTTCATGTCGATTTTCAGTGGCTCACGGATACTGCCAATGTGCAGCGTGATTGAAAATTCATGCAACTGATATTTAAATATTTACAGATTGCTGTAGGAGCTGGGATAGCATAGCCAATGGGAGTAAGCCATGGTTAGTCTCCCATAGTTTCAAATGCTGGTAGGGGCAAGATATTTTTCTCCTTTCCACAGTATCTAAACTAGCTCTTTGGCCTCCCCTGCCACCTATTCAGCAGATACAAGTTTTCCTTTCCCGGGGTCAAATTGTTGGAGGTGTGATAAAAACCACTGACCGTCAACAAGCATCCAGGACAGTAGCAAAATATCTCTTGGCTACCATGTGAAAACATGTCAGGTTAAATTGGAAATTGTCTGATGGAAATGTTATGAAACCAAGAAAAATGCTGTGATGGGTTTTGTGTCCCAGCACACGGCTCTTTGCTTCTTTGTAGACCTGTGACAAGCTATAGATCTGTTAAGCTCCTCAGTGGTTAATTTTTTACAGTTCATAGCCATGGTGTTAGGGTAATGATCTGTATGAGACTGTAGAATTCTTTTTGTGTAATTACTAGTTTCTGTTATAAAAATATTTTTAGAAACATGTACAGTTAGGACACTGCAGGCATCTTGATGGGGTGCATGCTTAGGTCTTTGTCAGGCACTGTACCAGACAGTAACTTCAGTCTGGATGTTGTACAGGTGAAGCATGATTGTAGTAGAATGATGAGAAAACAGGCTTCAACTGTAATTGACAGTTGCTTGTACACTATGTACGTATACTTGTGTAGCATTTTTCAGTGTAATTTGCATTGTTCCACATGTAGATTGCTGTGAAATTGTAGTGTGCCGGATTCAAGTTATCAGTGTAATATAAGAAGGCGTGCATGTCTATATCAGTTACAATCCATCATGTACTTGAGGTAGGATCTTGAAGATGTGGCAGTATATTGAGGATGCTAGTTTGATGGTTCTTGCCAAAAATAATCAAAGGTTTTGTACAGGAAAAGGGCTAGACCATAGTAGGGTCATTGGAATTCAGCTGAATACTGCTGGTGTGAGTTACACTTCATTACCATGGTTACCACTATTGCTTTGTTCTGTGAAATATGAAAAATAAACTGTTTAGCAACAATAGACCAAAGAGTTGAGCGAGGAGCATAATTTGTTGTTTGAATGAAGTGGTTTTAGGCTGTTATGATTGCTTTGGTTGCATAACAGTGATGTACCACAACATATCACTGTTAAAATAGGGTATTTTTGAAAATGATGAACAGTGGTTTGGACCATGTTGTGGATTTGGCACATGCAGTTGTAGGATATAGTGATATGTTGTGTGCCCAGGTGAAAATCAGGCATATGGCTGTTCAGGAATAGACTAATAATGAAAATTGCAATTCTTGAATGTCTCAGTGAAATGTTCAAAACCAGCCTGGTCTTCTGTTAGTTGCTCTGCTTACAGGAAAAGTCTGCTGTAAGGTAGTTCATGAGCTGAATGCGCGAAATGAAATTGGGCAGGAGTTTTATTTGTGGCTGTGACTTATGCGGTTGGATCATTGGCATTTAAACATGTTATGAAAATCTGAAATTCTCAGCCATGTTTGTTCTGACACATTCTGGTGTGCTTGGGTGTGTGCACATTGTAAGTTACACTTTTTAATCTTCTGCATTTTTTCTCCATATTGTAATATTGTATAAGCCATCCACTAAGAAATTAACTCTATACTGCATTGTTATTACAGTAATTCTTGCGTAGTACACAATATAGTGTAAAATGTAGTGAAATAATACTAAAATTTGCCAGTTTTGTTTCAACCAGTCCAGTCCATTCTCAGGGGAACAATCCATACATTCTGGAAGGTACAGAAGTTTTTACATTGCTAGTCGCATTCTTACTTCATTATGATTACATATTTCTTGAAATAAAAGAATTTCCATTATACTGGATTTTTTTTATCGGAAATACTTTTTTATCAATAAATATTTTATCACAATTAATTGTAACTGTTACTAGCCATCTAAGGTTTCTGTATCTTACAGGATATGTGAATTTTTACCCCAAAAGATGGCCAGGATTGGTTACATTTTGGATTTAAAACTCACCACATCACTATGTCAAGCATCATTCCGCACAGACATAACGAATTTAAATCCCAAGATTTTAATCATTACCCATTTTTAAACTATATTTATATTGCTTATACATTTCCAACTGAAATTATAATAATTTTTAATTGTGATGGAGTGGTGGCAACACAGAACAACACTTGTAAATTTATAATCCTGTAATAGTACTAGTATCACCCTGAACATATTGATTAGAATTTAGTGAATAATATACATCATGAACCTTGAAATGCATTTTGTTGGTTATTTATATATTATGACTCTGATTACTACGTCTGTTTCTGTGAAACAAACACATATGCACGTCAATTCTGCTTATGTTAATGTGTTTGTGATGAGGTTGTGCGTGTGTGTGCAACAGGATTCAGGTTCAGTTAAAGGTCTCAATGAATATCAGTTGCTTTCCTCGATATGCAGGCAGACAGTGAACTGTGAAGAGTCAGATTCTTCATTGGTTAATTGTCATATTGTGTGCTTCTTTATGTGGTGCTGTGCATCTGCTTCAGCAGCGCGAAGTAGGCATAAACAGTATGAGTGATCTGAAATGAAGGTAAGAATGTTCATAAACATCATTCAGTGTTGGCCTTCTGGGATGTAATGCTGTGTCACAGGGCTAGTAGTTTGGATGTTTTTGAAGAATCATAGCACCTTATTCCTTAGGGTCTAACAGTCTAGATTTGGGCTGGATGAACTTTTTGAGGGTGCGTGCCCAAATTGTTTATAAATTTTGAAGCAATTCTTTCATGTGCTTACGGGAATTTTGAAGAGAGAAATAAGGTCAACTGCGGCGCCTACTACTTCGTATTTGAAGAGACGATTTAAAACGTTTTGTCCAATGTCACTTCTTTATGGATTCCTCCTCCCTGAAGGGGGGACCGATAGGTTCCGAAACGTCGGTAAGAAATTAACAATACTCGCTACGTAGTAACCCAGAAGAGCGCATTTCTGAGGGTAGTACAGTCCTTTGGAACACCAGAAGCTACCGGCAAAACGACACAGTGTGACATCCAATAATACTGAAAAATTTTCAGCGTTAACTCTAAGAACCAAAACCCTCGTATTTTATGGTTATATTCATTATTTGGCTTGTTTAATGACGCTTTTCATAGCTAAATTGAGTACTGAATTAGAATGGGGAAGGAACAGTTTGAGGCTTAATTTGACTCGTCTGAAGGGGTGGAGGGGAGCTTAGTACGCGTGTAACTGAAAGCGGATAACCAATATCCAGGGATACACACGGCATCATGAAGGCCGAGAGGCGCTAAATGGGGTGGGAGGTTAACGATAAGCCCCGCCTGCTCTAACCCCGGGAAAGAGACTTGGTACCAGATGTGCAGGAGGCCGGGTGCAGCCCCTACGTGTAGGAATAGTATCGCCTTCTTCGTGGTTCGAACCCCGCAATGAGTCGTACCGACTGCGCTGTCCCGACCGGCACTATCAGTGTGCCACATGTAATCATGTACTTCTCACAAAGCTGAAAAATTTCTGTACTTTGTGATATTGGTTCAGTTTAGACATATTCTTTATGGACTCGTGTTTTAATAGAGTTAAATGGGAAACATTAATCTACTTAGAAAGATGTCAGTGAAATTTTTGCTTCAGAAAATTAACGAATTAGCAATCATGCGGTGCTCGTCCAGAGAATAAAAATCGTTGGGGTGTAAAAAGCGTTCAGTTTATTTAAATATCTATTCCAACATGTTGAAACCTATATTAAACTAATTCTCCACTTAGTCGCCATGTAAATTAAATTACTTTTCTTATCGTGGGACCAACTTTTGTTTGTCTTCTTCGAAGAAGTTCGCCGCCTAGCCTTTCAGCCAATCCTGCACAACGTGTTTTGTGTCTTGAACACACCTCGGTCTCTGGCCTGCCAGAAATTTCTTGATGTGGAGAAACAAGTGATAATCACTTGATTCAAGGTCGGTACTGTACATAGAATGCTCGAAAATTTCGTACTTGAATTCTCCGAGTAATGCGCTTACGAGCGCCGATTTGCGGTCGTGCATTATCGTGCGATAGACTTCCCACGTTTATGTCTTTCTCTTCTCTTCCATGTTGTCTGTGGGTTCCGTCACTATCGTCACTGTTACCCTTCAATTTGTCACAAATGTGTCTATCAAACGGTTCAACTCATTAAGCTCAATGTCCAGCAGTTTTCTCCAGCCCACGTTTACTTCCTGTTTTGTTCAAACATTGTGTTCAGCACTCTGTTGTAATTTACTGTCAATCTTAAGCTCCTATCTTTTCTTTTTTACGTAGACACAAGGCTTTACATACATCTTAATATATAAATTTTTGTGGTAAGGGACGGACAGGCAGAATGCTAAGAACTGAATGGCATAAGAATTCCAGGGCATTGCACTTACCCAGATTTCGTTACGCATGTTCCTTTACTGGCCTTCCCAGGTACTTGAACTATGCTACATTTGCGAAGGATATTTTAAAACGCCTTGGAATAATGTGGAATTGTACTGTAAGTGAATTATGCAGCGTCCGTATTTTGTCCGGCCCGTGTCGTTGGTCACTTCACAGAACTATTTGCATGGCGGTAGGTGGCGCTACCGACGCCACCGATTTTAGTTACTGTGGCTTGTGTTCCACGCCGTTTAGTTCAGTGTGCTGCAGTAATATTAGATTTTACTCGCTATAATTAAGGGAGGCGCTGGACAGGATTAATTAAGTGTGTTGCAATTAATATTCGTTCTTATCCCTTCAGCCGTGTTGAAAGAATATTATGGAAATTGTTTTCTTCGGCTCACGGGTGCGACTCACTTCTATCGAACACGTTATTCATTAGACATCGAACTGAAGACGTTTCATCCTGAATGCTCTCTTTGCAAATCGTCTTCGTCATGGGCTCGTTTCTTGCAGACGAGGACGCCACGTTTCACTGCTTATAATTCTTTCACCAAAACAAGGCCTCTAGAATGGTTTGCGATGTTAAAAAATGTTGTCAGATTGTGGGTAACGTTGTGAAATTATTGTCCCAGAAAGAAAATGAGCCCAATATTTCTAGTTGCACTCATAGCACACCACACACAAACTTTGACGTCATGTAATGGCGAGTAGTGGATTTACGTGACATTTACCGCAGAGTACCTGTTATTCTTTCAGTGCACATATTCACGGAGATTAACCCAAAATTCATTGCTGAACACGAATGTGGCGTTTTACCGTCATGTGACGACTGTCAGTAGTGCGGATGAATGTCGGCTTGCTGAGTCAGCGAATTTCTATGTGGAAAAGTGGCTGACAGGAAGTTACCAACGATACGAGCGAGATAAATCGCGGACCTGTTCGAATGGAATGTCTAACCATCAGATGTGCCGTCAGAAGAATAGTAAAATGCGAAGCGAAATAAAAGGAAGAGTAACGCCTATATCAGAACACACAGTACCTCCGAGAATCCTTCCAGAGAAACAGCAAAGAATTTCCCAGCTGTGAGTCTTACAGGTTTCTGAGATCGCATCACTAAATAGATGATGTGCTTCTTGAAGCGTCGAGAGGAATTGTACCATCTGCTTTCATATGCTGCTTGTTGTACGGCCAAGCTCTGTCGCAAACAGACAAGTTGGTTAGATGTTATAAGTCCTCCGATACAGCCTATTTTATTCATATTGTGTATAGCAGTACCTGCTCAGTAAGATGTTCTCCATACCAGCAGATTAGAAATATGGGGACCCAAACGGAAATAGCAGCAATGATGAACTTCAAGTGATTCTGCTCTGATCCCTAAGAAGGAACAGTTGATTGTATGTTAATGCACGGAGAGTTAAGAATGAAGGATGAATGTCTGTTATTTTGAGGGTTTATGTGAAACGGATTTAAGCCTTAAGGCTCAGCGGTCACTCTATTTGTGCCACCTGCTTTTAATGTCAAGAACTGTGCGTTCTGTTTGCCGAATGGTTTGTTGTGTTGCGTGTGATTCTGGTAATGTGCTAAGATAGTTTCCCTGAAGAACATTAACCATTAGTGCTTTGTAATTGAGATAGATTTTGTTTTCTTTGAGGTGGAGTCTGAACGTACATTAATATGATTAGTTTCGGACTTCAACAGAATGATTTTTTGAAGTTATATTAGCTCTGAAATAAAATACAACTTCTCCGAACTAGCAGTATCGCCAGGTGGTTGAACGGCCAGTAAATTTAAGTTTCTAGACACGTCTGTGCTCTCGTCATTAGGGAATTGACATAACTGGTAGCCCGAGGAAGTAAAATTTACCGTAGAACCGGCCATGAAGGCCAGGAGAGGAGTGGAAGTATAATTCAACTTTTTCTTTAACCTCGGCGCCAAATGGGGTGGGTGGTCAGCGCCACACCCCGGCCGCATTACCCGCTGGAAAGATCCGGTACCCATTGTACAGAAGGTTGGGTGGGCCCCAGGTCCGGTATGGACAGGTGTGCAAAATATCTCCCCGGACCGTCCAGCCCGTAGCGACTATATTGCGGTCCACAGTCCGAGAAAGTTTTACTGAATTCAGTTTCCGTGAAAGCTTCAGATTGGTTAAGTCTGTCATTCTTTTAAGGGACACGCTGTCACGTGCATGTAGGCCTAATGTTAATGTGAGAGAGATTAGCCCTTTAAACGCCGAGTTAAATCCCATCTGTCATTTGCTGGCATTATTAGCTCACCATATTCTCCACGTTAGTGGGATGAGGGTTAAATGAGAGGGGGAGATGAACATTTCGAAATACGAAACGTTAGAAGTTAAAGATGGCGAATAACTGAATATAAATTAGGTACTCTTAATTTAAAGTTAAGCAGTCCCTGTACAGGCGTTTTAAGGCCCTCAGGGTTTCAGGAGGCTGAAGCTCGCAGATTTCAAGATAGTCGGCACGTGAAAGTGGTAAAGTTGTCAACCCTACACACCGGTCACCTTTACCACACCAAGAAATAGTGCTGGAACAAATTTCTGTTAGAGGCTAAGCAAACCCCACGGCCATAGGGAAACCTGCCTTGGTGTGACTTAGTCCAACAAAAATGTCACATGGACTGACCTGGGACTGAACCCGGGCCTCCGCGATGACAGGCCGGCGACTAACCTTCTGAGCCATGCACGGCGTCACGGTTAATGTAGAACCAGGTATTAAATTTTTCCCGGTCAAAAGCAAGTCAACTTAAGAGAAAAAAGACCTTAATAGAATCTATGCTTTAGTGCACAAACGAAATTAGCGACATTCTGCGTCTTGCAGTGTTTTTTTAACTGCTTTATACATAAGTTCGCGTATGCAGGAAGTGGATTTAGCACCACTGAGTTGTGTTTTATTTCGAAAGTCGGAGCTAATTTTAAAAGAAAATGTGAAGTGATCCCGTTACAGTCCCGGTGTGGCCCAGAGGGTGGGTAGAGGTATAGCTCTACTCTTCCATGACCGCGGCAGTAGAAGGGGGTGAGTGGTCAGCAGCACGCCCCGGCCTCACTTTACCCCCGGGAAAGACCAAGTACCCGTTTTACAGGAGTCTGGGTTGGCCCCAGGGCCGGTCTGGACGGGCGGAAAATCTCGTCCCCACCGGGATTCGACCCAGGACCGTCCAGCCCGTAGCTCAGTCGCTATACCGACTGAGCTACCCGACCTACAATTTTAAAGATAAGGTCAGAAATCACTGAGGAAAGTGATATATGTTGTGAATGGAAAAAACAGTTGGCTTACCAGCGTTATTTCAAATACTGTAGTGCACATCATAAACAGGTCCAGACAGAAGAAGATAAATAACAGGGAACTGTAAAGTCTGGTCACATCTTCACAGAATCTGAAACAGATTTAAGTGTCATTTAACAAACTCAACGGAGGCGTTTTGTAAATACGAACAGTTTTCGACTCTAAAAGTTACAAGTTTTATTTTCCACTCAGTTTTCTGATAATTCCAAGGAAGAATGTAGTAGTAACGGGGAACTGGCTCCAAGCGTTTGGACATCACGACATCGTGCTTTGGAGGAAAAGCTGAGGCAAGATGTAACAGGTAGAAGAAGCAGAAAACTTTGTATTTCGGGGGTTTCGATTAATTTTAGGGAATAATTATTACCGGAGTTTCGAACGGAGTTGTATACATAGGCAGTTTCTGACGTAGTAAGAGCGGGTTCTGAAACATTTTACGCAAACCGAAATTTACGTGATTTGGAATTGACCGTCCCCTACACCCACCCACACACACACACACACACACACCCACACACGCGCAAGTGCAAACTGTTATGTTAGTTTTATTCATGACGCGATATTTATGCCAGTTTTTAAAACCAGACAAATTATTAATAGCAAAATTCAGCCTCCCATCTCTCCCAAGTGAAAAATTCTGGGTGCTCGACTGCGCTAACTGTTTGTGCCAAAATGCATATCCTTCTGGCTACAATGTGCGATTGTCTTCATGCAGTGCCTCGACGCAACGACGAAACCCCGGCATATCGAGAAATGAGTCGTTATACTGCAGATTAATCAGACACGACCACTTCCGTTAAACGACTGAGGTCGTGAGTTGTCCGATATCGTTTCGTCACTTCAGAAATTGTGTAATTTTGTGCACTTGGCGGGAACTTTCTCAAACTGAGTAATAGTAACAGAAAGGTGGAGTAGTAACGGTAAAATTGATAACAAATGTAACAAAGACGGTTTCTTCGTCAGTATGGCCCGTAGCTAAGGCCACGGATGTACTGCAGCCTAGTAGGCTTATTGTACTCACCCTAACTCCCCCTCCCCAGGCTGTTTGGAGGTTC
>Ga0136643_10008099_pt1 | contig 15311 bp, 3 predicted proteins | sample TergutLab28metaG_FD_96883 | JGI IMG/M metagenome (GOLD analysis project Ga0136643, IMG submission 96883) | Labiotermes labralis P1 segment gut microbial communities from Petit-Saut dam, French Guiana - Lab288 P1 (version 3) (version 3) | ecosystem: Host-associated > Arthropoda: Insects >... | reverse complement strand
AGTAAGTAAGTAAGTAAGTAAGTAAGTAAGTAAGTAAGTAAGTTTTCAAACTCGTGTCATAAGTATAAACGTAACATAACACTGCACTTGCACTTATATACATACAAATATAACTACATTTTCCATGAATCACTCATGTACTTTAAATCGTAGGGTCTCATCTTCTTGGCTTAGTTCCACCTAAGGCGCCATCATTTTATTTTGCGTTTTTCAAAATTCCAGTCTATTCATCATCAGCCGATTTCAGTGGCTAAAATGCATACCTGGTAGTAATACAGGTACATAAATTGCAAAATATATAGTCTAACACAACTCAATAATTATTAGGATTAATGGTATATTTTGCTTTATTACTTCCGGCTAAATGTTTCGGATCTATCCGAGCCATCTTCAGGCTTTAGTATTATTTACTGAAGGTGACATATACAATTGGCAATAGAGCCGAAACATGTAGCTGGAAGTAATAATGTAAAATACACCATTAATCCTAATAATAACTATTAATTGAGTCGTGTTAGACTATATATTTTGCAATTTATGTACCTATATTACTATTTAACAACACAATAGGGATGTCTCACCTGAAAATTACAAACGCATCCTAGTAAAATGCTTGAAATCACTGTCTACAAACCCGCGTTTAAAATTTCGATGTGGGTATTAGCTGCAGCTCGGCACCCCCCTCCCCCTCTTTGGTGCGCCATTGCAATGGGAATCCTTTATAATGATTTACGCGGATCTGAAAACTGGTCTTTTGCATTACGGTATCTACAGGAAGGCATATATTGCTGGTCTTAAGTTCTGAGTCCCGGACAGAACGCTAAGATCCAAAAGAATGTAACAAATATTAAAAAAAAACTGCGCAATGAGAAGGCACATAAATCTTTACTCTTATCCAGATTTCGTAATGCCAGACGTACGTATAAAAACATCGGCGTAGAGGACGAGAATACTAAATTGTGTAGTTTTTTAATTAAAAAAAAAGAACGGATGACGCCACCCAGAAGCCTATGAACAGTAACGAATACGGAAAATTTGAATATGGATTGAACTGGCTCTGGATAACGTCCAGTAACGTGTAAACAAGACAAAGACGCAGGAAACGTATCCATCCGGTGATCAACTTCTCAAGCTCTCCGCTCCACTGAACTAGACCGCTGTGTGGGGTCGATCGAAAAATGGCGTAAAGACTGTGGCTAACTTGTGGGAGAACAGTATTTCTGGCATTACGAATACCAGCCTCCCAGTGAGCTAAGTGTCCAGATCTCGAATCAAGTAGACCTATTTACAATCAGTTAGGAACGCAAAAAGCTGTTCAGCGAAACGTGGACATCAGACTTACTGACGACCGATGAACAGTACCAATTCCCCCCCGTGGCGCTGCAGCCCAACGCTGGCCATGGCCTCCTCATTCATGAGGTGTCTAGGTCACACGTAAGGACGTATCACAGTCAGGAGGACTTCTCTGGACGAGTGATCAGCTCGTCGCAGAGACCTCTACCGGACAACACACAACACTCACAACAAACACCATGCCCCCGGTGGGATTCGAACCCACGATCTCAGCAGGCGAGCGGCCGCAGACCTACGCCTTAGACCGCGCGGCCACTGGGACCGACCAACAGTAACATTACAAATGTAAATGCCATGGCTGAAAATGGTTGTGGCCCGACCGCCGAGGAGATACTGAAGGAAACTCAAAACAATCAACCTCCCTGCTACAACAAATATAAGAAAATCACTAAGCGATGTTCTCTTCGGCCTGCCTACTCTCTGTAGTCCCGACCTGTCCTGTGCAAAAGCAAAAGCACAGAATCGTTAGCAGTCACTGCCGCAACAAGAATAATGGGACGTAGGGCTGACGAGCTGTATCTGAGAATCACTCGACCTACTTCGTATTCTTAAGCTCTTAAATGGCTGTCAGAAAGATCGTCATAAACATCGGTCAGTACATTACATATCCACCCTACACGGCGTCGTAACACAGAAGACTCGTGTCTTATCAACAGTGCCCTGCGAATCTCAAACCTCGCACGTTTGAACTCCTCCCTCCAAACGTTCCTCATCTTCGTCTGTTCTTATCGCTTACTTTCCATAACAGTTTTCAGATTATCTGCCACAAAACCTTATTGCCTCTAGATTTCGCACCAAGTGAATTACACTATTTCGCGAAGCAGCACCGGGAATATTAAAAAGATACTCTTGAATGGTACCACTTGTCTAACCTGCAGCATTTAAGAATTTTCTTATTCTACACACCCTGGGTTCTGTAAAATAACGTGCCATCCTCGAGCAATTTTATATAATCTATCACTGTTGTTCTGCGTAAGCGGATCAAAACCCCAACAAATGGCCCCGTAACAAATATAAGCAATAAACAAAAGTTACAGATTCACAATTATGCAGTTATATTAAGCTTTATAACATGCGCATAAAATATGTACACCCGGACCTTGTTCTACACCCTCGCTGCGTTCCTGAAAAAGTGGGCGTCAATCAAAAATCATATTGCCATCAGAAATAAGTGGTTAGCGAAAAAGAACACAGCGACCCAAAGGGCGTTAAACCGAAAATAAGAGACTGCAAATTAGGAAGTGGTGTAAATTCGCAAGGGGCGTTAAATCACAACGGCGTCATAAGGCCTGGGTAATTCAGTTTGTAAAACAGAAAAGCCACCATTTCATTTAGCCTTCCAATACCGATGCGGTATCTAAGGGCTGAATTAACGTGAATAAACTGCGTCCCTGCCGACACAAAACTTAAAAACAAAATGCCCAGACATACACGAGTTTCGTACAAAACAACGAGCCCAAAAGTTAATACGACCTACATGGAACATCAAACCTAAGAGTAGAGACCGCTAAATAATTTCCCTAGCGGCAGAGTCTAATGTTTTCGACCGGATAAACACCGTGTCTAAGAACGTTTCAAGATTCACTCGACTCCTCAGCCGAACGGTGGCTAAGTGGGTGGAATGGAGTTGTAATTTTTAGAACTGCGCACACATCGTATTCTAAAATCTGCTTACATGGGTCATGAATAAAAAGGGTATAGAAAAAAAACGTGCCCCTGTCCCCCTCGACCCTTCTAAATATGGGACTTTTTTCACCTGTGGCGCTGCGGCCCACCGCGGGCCATGGCCTCCTCATTCTTGAGGTTTCTTGATCACACACAACGACGCATCATAGTCGCTAGGACTCCTCTGGACGAGTGATCAGCTCGTCGCAGAGACCTCTACCTGACAACACACAACACTCACAAACATCCATGCACCCGGTGGGGTCTCACCAGGAGAGGGGCCGCAGACCTACGCCTTAGACCGCGCGGCTATTGGGACCGGCAAATACGGGACTTCCGAGACGAAATTCACTTAACTGTTTCCACCATGTGTCATACAAAAAAAATATATATATATACTTAGTAGAAGCGAAACTATTATGTGACTATCCATTCGTAGCACCACCTAAGAGCTGACTATCACTCTACGAATACTTGCGGCTAAGACGCGGGCGAGAACAGCAGAGTATAACGAAACGTGTTAATAGCTCACTTTCTGCCCATTTCATTACAAAGCGCACGTGTACGCCATCCCACCAGTACAACGTCGAATTAAACATTCAAGACAATTAACGGGCACAACGAATCATAGTTTCTAGCACGCCATTGCAATGTACATGCTAAAAATACGACTGGATTACAATTCCTAAAGTTTAACATTATACACCGCGGAACGGCAAAGGAGTTGATAAATAAAACATTCGGTTCAACGCCACTTCTGACGCACTAAGTGACGCAGGAACATCAACCAGCTTAAGGAGGGGCGATACAACTGCTCGGGGTCGCAGGTCCTGCTGGCATGGCTGTCATAACAGCAACAGAAAACTATCCAGTTCCGCCTGCAAGTTGTCAACGCTTTAATTAATGCATGAAACTACAACCACCAAATACAGTGTTGTTGGTGGCACCGCCCCAACTATCTTCGATACACTTCCAACATGCCAAGGAGTCATCCGTGACATTATCGTGGATTTCTTACAGTAGTGCATATAGTAATACGTACGTTCAGCTGGAAAAAATACAACACACTGCTTAAAACAACGCATTATTAAGAAGATGTAAGACTCTTATTTCAAAAATGCAAGTGAACAGGCGATGTCGAAATGTTGTAAAAAGTCTGCTACTTTTAACGTGGTTAGTGAATACATATACAAACATAGAAATAAATAATCAAACTCATATATATATATATATATTCACCGGCCCCATAAAAGTCACAAAAATGAGGTCAACATAACGTAGAAATTCTGAATGTTAAATCTGGTAGCACATAAAGCAACCACTGGGACTTAAAGGTCCAATGCGGTTGCAGCTACGCCAGTACTGGCGTCATTGAAATATGAACTACCATACTTTGCAACAAATAATATTTACAGAAATTCGTGCACAATTCACTGGAAAGCCTGGGCACCAACCACAGCACACCTGACAAGAAATAAAATAATATATCTACAAATATTCCTAGATTTCTCAGCAAGCTTTTGACCGTACGAAGAAACAGATGCCGATACCGATGGTCATGGGGTCTTTTAGACATATGCAGCCGCTTGGTTGATGGGATTGCGGGTTCGAATCCCGCAGAGGGCATGGATGATCGTCTCTTGTGTTTGTTGCATGTTGTGTAGGTAGCGACCTCTGCGACGTTATGATCAATCGCTCTGAGGGGTCCTACCCGGTGTATGTGCCAAACGGTGTGCGATTTAGAGACCTCAAAACGAAGCGGCCTAGTTCGATTAGGGCAACAACGGCCCCCAAAAAAAGACAGGCTATTTAAGTATAACATAACAATGAGGCACGTTCGTGCAACCATTGTTGCGGTGGTAGGGTAATAAGTACTGCATATTCTGAGTATAGGTCTGTAGCCTCAGTTATGTGGCATGCAAAGCGCATGTGTCACACTGTCATTGTGGCCTGTCCGACTGTACCACATTTTTCCACATTATCTCATAAACAGTACGATTTTCGCAAAAAAGTTACTGAACATAAACTGTATTTTGATTTTCTCTACAACTTTGTCTGAGACATCTCTCATTCTAAGAATAATTCAGCGCGATAACAAACGTATATCCCTCATCGTGCAGAGTTCCCGCTACTCTTGTCAGATTGAAATGAAACTTGAATTTTCTCGAGAGATTTTAAAAAATCCTCAGATATCAAATTGCATGAAAATCAGTCCAGTGGGAGCCGAGTTGTTCCACGCGGGCGGAAGTACAGAAAGACGGATAGACATGACGAAGCTAATGCTCGCTTTTTGTAATTTTGCGAACTCACCTAAAACAAAATAACTAATGTAATATTAAATAGTGTACGTCAGCACAACCACTTTATTACCCAAGGTAAACAAGGCTACATGTTTCGACTATAGATGTCATCTTCAGGCCTATTTTTGTCAATTGAGTCACAAGATGGCATACACACTTTGGGATCCCATCGTATTTACATCCATGGAATACATTAAATTAGATCTTTTTCTCAAAGGGCGATCTAATTTGATGCATTCCATAGATGTAAACACGATGGGATCCCAAAGTGTGCATACCATCTTGTGACTCAATTGACAAAAATGGGCCTGAAGATGACTAATCTATAGTCGAAACATGTAGTCTTATAATTACCTTGAGTAATAAATTGGTTGTACTGACGTACACTATTTAATATTATATTACGTTTGTAAGCACATCGTGATGCTTCCATTCAAACAAAGCTTTAAAAATAATTTCCTCTTCAGTACCGAGTGCAAGCAGCACTGAATTCCGGCACACACAATATTCGCTGACAGTTCTAGACGAGCAAGCGTTAAATTATGTCTACAATTAAACGCTACTCTACAAAGGTAGCTGGAAATCTGTCACTTGTCACTGTCCTGTAACTACCTTACTAATTTCCGAACCATCTGCGGTCTCAAAATTGATCACGAACGTTCAACACGCCGTGACTTGCATACAGCCCAGACCAAATGGGTTCTCAACGTTGGTTCAAAATTCACAGACTTTAACGACATCATTACCGCTGGACCGATGCCAGTGGACATGACACGTATGGTCAAATCCACTGTATGACATGTCTTGTGACAAACAGTTGTCGTAACCTGTTCTTAAACTTAAAAAAAAAACTAAGTGCTGCGGACTGAAAATGCTGCAGGCGCTGTGGATTAAGCTCTGCTCTTACTGAGTTTCAAGGCTCTTCATGTTTCCATAAAAAGCAGTACCTGAATAATGGTCCCAGCGGTTACGTACTTAGGTTATCTGTTCGAACTCCAGTCTTCGTCTCCCAAATCGTAACGGGCCAATGACTTTACACCCGACCACATGTTAAGCAAAGGTGCGTCCGTCAACTAAGTTCCTGCGTTGCATCCTAAATCTATCCCGCTTTTTCCTCTTTCTTCGTTGTAACTTCCTCGACAGCTGCTATTAGTATCTCTAAAGGCGCCTGCTAGAACGACTTTATCGGTTATGGGGTCAACCAGATTGGTACCCGTCCCATTCCAGCAATAAGGTCAAGAGTGCAGTGTGGCAAGGACAAGGAAAGTAATGCAGCATGTTAGTTTAACAGGTCGCTACCCTTTTCTGATAACGAACCTTCCCACTGCTTAATCCGACAAAGCACTAAAAACTGATTACATGTGCGATACGGCCCAGATGCGAATGAGGTACTTTCTGAGTACATTCACCTATTGTTTGTCACTCAGGGTAGGACTCTGACCTTTGTAGCGATTTCACAGTTGGATGTTTGATAAGTAACCAATGCATTCCAGTTAAAACAAATTCTGCTCAAGTGCTGTCGTATCTTGTGAGGGCGAGTTATTTCCATTATGCCAGATACAATTTTCTATTGTCCTCCGTCTGGTCACGGGGGTGCACCAACTTTTACTGCAGAATTGTAATATAAACTTAATACCCAATAAATGGCCGACCAGCTGAAAATGACAGACGTTTCTGTTTACCCTGTGAGTTGTCAAGGCCAAAGCGTTACTCCTGACTATAAAGGCCAGCAAAAACACAATCGGCCCTGTACTTTATACCAACAGTGAAGTGCGCATTTGTTCAATAGCGCTAGTAGCATAACTCTCACCTCATTAATCTAGAGCCAACAATGTCACCACCAACTTAATTTACGTATCATTACGAATAACCCACATCTTCCTGCCATTCCCCTGCAGGCTGTATACACACCATCTTATCTACCCACATGTGACATGTGCAGTTTAGTTTAAACGGCGTGTAACCTAATCCCGCACAACGTTCATGTCTTTCCACGAATTCTTGTCCGTGTAGCAACATGTTTTCCGCAGCTCAGATTCATTAAGCATGTACCTATCCAGAATGGTCTCTTCTCACTTCACTACACACAGTGCTACAGTACTCCTACGCCTCCCATCAGAGGTCGACACCTCTCTTCGTCTATCCAATAACTATCTTATCACTGTCATTACCCGGTAGCCTCCAACATGAGCTGCGTCTTACAATTTTATTTTCCCCGTTTACACCACCTGCACAACATACAGCCTGATCTCCGAACAAGCCTTTCTACACCACTGCCACAATTCTTACAGCGCAGCCCAACCGATCAGATGGGCCACGGGTAAGCTAATGTGGTTCATCGTACGCAAACAAAACAGGCCGAAACTTACACCACTAAAACCACGAAGCCATTTTGTATCCTGTGACGGTATCAATATTCGAACTAGCAGCCCGGCATCTGAAGCGGGAAAACGGGCAGGAAGTCCACAAGCCGACGCATCTGGCATTTAATTCGGATCGGACAAAACAAATTACGCCTACACTACATTTCTTCCAAAGTAACAAAATGCGGAAATGTTAATTTCTGCTTTCAAAAGGTTTAGCTGTTTTGCAATTAACAAGACAGACCTCCTTAATGGTATTTGTGTATTCAAATATGAACGTCCCAAGACATCCGGTCGCATCTATTTCGTGTGCCTGATTCACTTCGGGTTCTTAGGGAACGGAGTTTCATTTCATAGGCTAAACAGGGTCGCTGCGAAAATATAGCTCACTGATTGCAGTACTGGCACAACTCGAAAACTGTAATGTGGAGTTAGAACTACGATTCAGCTAAAAAATATACGAACTTCGCCCGACAGTACCGGCACACTTCTTAGTTGAAACACACACCGCCAGATGTCATTATTGTCGGACGTATGTGTTATATATTTTAGATGCATCGTAGTATTAACTCAGGATGGGCAATTTCTGAATTATGTCACTACTGCATTCCGTGAGCGATATGTAGGATTATCCCCGTCCATCTGAAGGAACTACGCCAGCATTCGACCATACAACTTTGGAATCACAAAACAAGAGGTAGTATAACCGAGAATCGAACCAAGAACATACCACATACAAACCCTCAGCGATTAGTTACGCAAACCCGCTCGGTCTACAGTAACTCGCTGAATACATGCCGACAAACCGTAAAAGGTCGGAGACAGCAGGACGGTGCTTCAGGCAACTGTGGGCGGGTTGGATGGATGGGCAGAAGACGTCAAGCACACGAGAGGAAACAGCAATGCACGTCGTAGCAACGCTAGAAGAGCATCAATGTATCGTGATGATGCCCAACCCCGAGCGCTGACACACAAGTCAAAGGCCGCCTCAATGAAGAACACGGAATACACAGAGAACGTTAAGTCGCCAGTGGCGTAATAAGTTTACGATGACCGGGGCGAACAATAACATTGGTCGTCCCTGACAGAAATTATGAACTTTAAAAAACAATTATAATTACCAAATTTACTTTTATTCATCCCTATAATTCAGTACTTGCAGAGCGCAGAAAATCTCTCTTTTTTTTTTAATTTGACGTCCATTTTCCGCCCATTTTGCCGGCTGTTGGACGCTCCTGCCCGGGGCGGCAGCACCTTATCTACGCCCATGGGAGTTTCACATCGCAGCACATACATATCACAACGAACCCTTACGTTGAACAGCCCAACGCCATTTTCATGGCAGACCCAGATTCCGAAGCATCAAAACACACTAAAAACACTGGGACTAAGAGCAGTATTTCAAGATGATAAAATTCCATTTTAGCCCTGTGAATTACAGAAAAATCGATCAACGAATTCACCATCTATGACACATTACCACCACTATAGCGCAGACGAAGAAACAAGGGTTTCACCCATTTCCCTGTAAAATTAATCCAGATATTATTTAATATCTAAAACATAATTAGGTATTTCTTTCAAACTTCGGAAACCGGGTCAAAACCGGTACTGCCAATACTTCAATTCTCTCAGTTGCTGTAATGTCAAACTCACAAACGTCACAACAGGAGACGGTACTTTAAGCGAACAATACAATCCATCTCTCTCTTCAGTATTTCTTCGACTGTCACTTTCTTGTTCTGACGGAGAAAAAGAATAAAGGAAACCACGTAGGAACATTACTTAAAGCATAGGTATAGCAGTGTACACACCTGATTTGCAATGGCAGGATTCATTTCCGAATCTCGATCAAGATATCCGTTGACCCTTACAATTACTGATTTCCCTCGGCCTCATGCCTGGAAAAAATGTTAGCAGTGTTCCATACGAAACTTCCTGTAAATTATACCGGCGAATTCCGGTAACACTTTGAAGCTACTGCATATTAATATTTATTACATGGTGGTCAAAATACGAAACTAAAAAGCCCATCGGAACCACAATCCATATTATATTAAAATGTAGATGAAATTTTCATAATGTTTACAATAAATTTTAACTAACGCTAAAGCGAAAATAAACTTTTCTGATACATTATAATGATGTTATTTATTAGGGGGGGAGGGAGAAACGTCGCACTTCTTTTTCTTTTCTTCTTCTTCTTCACGCCAAAGAGACGAAATACGAATTATTTCTTGAATTCAATGACCACATAATTAACACGAGTAAAAAAACCAAAGTACGTGACACCACGGTCTCAAACGCCATTTAACTGTGCACATCAAGCAACGAGATACGTATTAACTGAGGGTCTGAAATATTTCATACATTACCGACTTTCGTGATCACTTCCGTTACCGCTCACCTCTATCATCACATTAAAGCGATAAAGAAGACGGTAATACCTTACAGAAACCACTTTCATCGTTATTTTATTCTGTATTTAAGTCAAGTGCTAAGGGCAATATATCGATTAAATCAAAGTGATCGAACAACGGTGAGTGATATGAAAGAAATGTCACTTAATGTATCCACTTTAGCAAACGGAACTTGAAAAAGGCGAGTTTGGACCAGGATTTGTATCTTACTCGTTTTAACTGAGGTATCGTACGTTAGGCCAATGTTACGAAGTAAAAGGTCAACTCTATCAAAGCACTTTATTGCGAACCTAAAATCCACAATGCGAAACGAGGACATATGGGCAAAGTAGGGTCGTTTACTGCTATAATCGAATACCCTTCACTGCCATAGGATAAGAACGAAACTTCACCGAGTTGCTCCAGTTACAGTCTCAATGCCACAGGTACCTGAGAACTTTCCTCCTGTTCACTCTATAACCGTCAATACAAAAGACTGAAAATTCTGTTGCAATGATCAAACTTGCCGTCACGAATTTGACAATATATATTTCATTGTATTAGTTGCAGGAATAATGACCATATTTTATTTTGTTCGTGAAACTGGTCCGCAAAAACTGCATACTCCAATAAGTACCCAATTATGTGCGCCAAAGAGACCAGTTATATATAATGCTCGCAAGAGCTGCAAACTGCGCCCGTTTCTGTAAATCTGCTCTTCCAGTAACTGTCTTAGATGGTAAAGGCTGTCTGTCTTCAATCCTACAGTCCTTTCCGAATTTAAAGTGACAGGCAGTAAGTATACTCAGCTCCCATCATAAGCACCTTCGGGTGAAGGGTGGGGGGGGAGCTTCCTTCTTGCTAGATACCCATGGCAGTGTTCATGAAGATGCAGGTATTCCAGCATGATACCGTGTCGACTGGCAAAGAGTTATGGGAGTCAGGGAAGAGCATCCCGCCATCATCTTCATAATGGTTTAAGAATCAGGAGTCTTCTGCTTCCAACACTTGACTACTGCCGCGCAGAACGCAGAGGTGTGACAGCGTCACATTCCAGAACATGTGAATCTGAACATTTGTCAATTCCACGGCTACATCCAGTGAAAACAGTTTAAAAACGTAGCAATATTTCTTCCCCTCCTCCACCGCTCTAAGATAAAGCAATGAGAACACTGTATATAAAATAATTATCTAAAAGTGTTGGTTAGTTTCTGCTTTCGATATTGCAAATGGACAATACTGACAAATAGCAATAAATTACTTCTTTTACGTGTTTCGCGTGGGAAATTTCATTCCACAATATGCAATGGACTACAGCTAAGTAACATCCAACATTATTAAAGCACTGCTTTGAAAACAGCTTATACTTAATCCGGAGCGACAGCGACAGTAACAAATTGGCAACTTAAGCCGCAAACTATAAAACAGGTAACCAGTAACCATAGCAACGTCATCGCTAAACTGTGAACCATGCTTTCAAATGAGGCTGACACGAGAATCGAGATACGCGACCTTCTCGCAACCTACCGGCAGTCATGGCAACGGTTGCATCCGTTTGTCCCTCCGACTCCCAGCATAGCAACCAAAGTACTTTCCCGCCACACAGCGGTAACCATGGCGACGACACATGGGGGTAAGAACGCACCTACACACGCGCCAATCAATTTCCTAGTTATTGGAATCCCTCTGCTGTCGCCACAGTAAATAGTTTCTAACTCCATCATTCACACGTACAACGGTATCAACTGCGCCCCTCTGTAACAACCACGGCATTACACTCCACAATGCGGCACATTAGCAGATCAAAATCAACACCAGTTCTCACAAACATCTGTGCGAAATGTTACAAAATATCTCGAGCTTGTGGACCACGTGGCAGATAGGAACTACAATGATATTACGTTTTTGGATTTCATTCTATCGGTAAAATGTACAACTGCGCCCCAAAAAGTTGTACTGGCACGTCTGGCATTCCGATGCGACACGCGAAAAATTTCAAGAAAGAAACCCCAAGATGTTACAATTTACAAACCATTACATTACGTTCTTCCACCGATAAATTAAAAATTGACGTCGCAGAAATATTATCGACCCAATTAACATGAATTACATTTCATTCTTATTTGAAAATGTAATATATAAACTAAACCCTAGGATACACACACATACGTAGTGACAGGATATGGCTTGCGGCTGGGACAAACATGTGAATGATCATCACGCAGTACAGGTTGCTTCAGCGCAGCCTCTGAAACTACATACGCAGCACATTATTACAGCCGACATCACCACACAACAGCCTACAGCATCAGTGGGTGAATACGACTTAACAGTTATTTCCAATCACACAGACAAATATAACACGATCTTGCAGAAGCTTCAGTGTGATGATGGACAGACGCTGATACGTCGAAACGCAGCTATTTACCAGCTGACATGACGTCGAGGGATTCAACCTTCAGTAAGACCGCTGTGAGAACACAGTTCATGCCTTACACCATCTCGATATGCAATGAACCCCCTATACATGACCTAAGTGCCAGTATTCACGGCACTGGAAATGGTGTGTGGTGTAACATGTATGCAGAACACATCACTGACGCAGCAATGTCAGCAAGTTGCACCAAGGTTTTCTGTGCTCTAAGATTCCGCTATAGTCTCAGAATGTGACACGAGGTCAAAGCAGCTGTACCAACAAATCTATGCAGCACACCACCACGTGAGAGCTTTCACCACGGCAGGACTCCAGACAGACAACGCTCCTTGTACCAAAAACATAACTTACACCATACAAAAACATGGGTACTCCGACTTTTGAAACAGCAAACCTGCAAGCAGTTCTAAAAATCTGTTGCGGACGCATAAAACCGTAAGAATAGAATGTACACTTACTTCGTAACAAAGAACCACTGGGAAATGATGTCCGTGTCTTAAAAAATTACACTTCATGAAACCAACTTTGAGAACACCTGTGTTTGGATACGTGAAGAACGACAGATGAAATGACTCGCCAATTTCAAGAAAGTATCATGTTCGTAAAACCTCCCACACACAGATACGTAACGAACCACTGGAAGGAGCCGAGTGACACTTTGTGACGTGAGAGATAAACGTACTTACAATATTCGTAACAAGTATTCACTTAACCTCAACCTTCGATTCAAGCATACATCATGATACGTCATGTATGTATAACGTAACGTGTGAGGCGCATTCGCAGATTTCTTGTTGCCATTGTAATGCAGTTAAGTATTAGATATTCTGAGTACGTGTTTGTTGTCTTAGGTACAGCGCATGCGCTGCATTATATTGCCATCTATGGCTGGTCCACTTCTACCAAATTTCCACACATTCCGTCATAAAGACACCAATTACGAAAAAAAAAATATTGAACATAAAATTAGCTTTTTTATTTTCTCTACAAATTTCGTGTGAAGCATTTCTCATTCTAAGAAGAACGCTACGAGATATTCTCATAATATACATAGGTATTCATGTAAGGTACCCGTTATCTTGTCAGATTTTAAGCAAACCTGGAACTTCTCGACAGACTTTGAGAAAATCTTGAAATACCAAATTTCATGAAAATCCATCCATTGGGAGCTCAGTTGTTCCGTGCGGACAAACACGTGGCCAGACGGACAAAAACGTGACGAAGCTAATATAGTCGCTTTACGAAATTTGAAGAACGCGCGTTAAAAAGGGTATGTTTCTACATCGTAACATGTCAAGGCATCAAACATGTAAAATGGAGTCCAAACCAAAAATAATAAGTATGGCAGACGCACTACGCTTGGCTTTTCCGATTTCAAAGTGGGCTAATTTCATGAACAAAAACCATAAAAACTTCTAATTTCCATAAGCGCAGATAATGCAACACAATGTAAAGATCAGCACTGACAATACTCCATCCAGAAAACTAATAATATACATCTTAACAACAGTCACTGTCACATTTATTCTTTGTGTTGGCGCTAATAATGTTTGTAAACAGGTAACGCAAATATTTCTTTTTCAATAAATGCTCCTTGCAACATTTTACCTACAGCCCAACAACGAATGGAAAGTTTAGTGCAGTAGTATGACTTTACAATGTGTTTTTTGACACCAGCCAGCACATCAAGGTACGTATAACTTTATTCTAAAAAAACCCCCCCACTCACTGACCCACATATGCACATACTACCTCCACATAATACCCGCCCACTCACCACCTGTAACCATTCTGAACACACATTAGGCCATTAGGCCACAAGTAACTTGTAACCTCTAACCACGGCACACACATTTCTAACACAACACCTCCACACCATGCTCCACCCCCCGCCCCACCCCCCCAAGACAATACCTTAACGTGTCATAATAAGAACACTAAACATCTGACCCCACACAAAACACACCCTACAGCGCATTTAATACAAGCTACCAACCATCACCTAACACATTCTGTCACAATGCAATCACCTTATTCTGACTTATCTTTTACAGTGCGGAAAACCATACGCAGTAATATAAGGTCTAGCGCTCCTGAAGATGGCCATAATGATGCCCGAAACACGTCCAGCAATGGATTATTAATAAATCATAATTGTTGCGTCTAGTTGGTCTCATAAGTCAAGCCACGTTTCCAATGTGTATTGCAACTCCTGCACAGCTTCGTGCGTTTGCAGTTGCAAGTAACTTGCCAGCTGGGCAACTGCGAATTTTTTTATTATCCACGTTCCGTGCATTAAGAAGATTTTACAGGTTCTGGAAAAAAAGTAATGTAAACTGGAAGGTTATTTTTCATTTTTGAAGGATTCGCAGAGTATGAATTATCTGTTGGATGGCGATGGCTACAGTGGTGGTGGTGGTGGTGATGGTATGGTGGGATTATGGTGGTGGTGGTCGTGATGGTATGATGGGATTATGGTGGTGGTCGTCGTGATGGTATGGTGGGATTATGGTGGTGGTCGTGATGGTATGATGGGATTATGGTGGTGGTCGTCGTGATGGTATGGTGGGATTATGGAGGTGGTCGTGATGGTATGGTGGGATTGTGGTGGTGGTGGTGGTCGTCGTCGTCGTCGTCGTGATGGTATGGTGGGATTATGATGGTGATAGTGCTGTGGTGGTGGTGGTGACGGTATGATGGGATTACGGTGGTGGTAGTGGTGTGGTGGTGGTGATGGTATGGTGGGATTATGGTGGTGGTGGTCGTGATGGTATGATGGGATTATGGTGGTGGTCGT
>Ga0136643_10008096_pt1 | contig 15314 bp, 16 predicted proteins | sample TergutLab28metaG_FD_96883 | JGI IMG/M metagenome (GOLD analysis project Ga0136643, IMG submission 96883) | Labiotermes labralis P1 segment gut microbial communities from Petit-Saut dam, French Guiana - Lab288 P1 (version 3) (version 3) | ecosystem: Host-associated > Arthropoda: Insects >... | reverse complement strand
CTTACCGTATTTACCACAGCAAGCGTCGGGTTGCACTTCTGCATTGCCCTGATTATGCTGTATTGAAGTATTGACTGGAAATCGAGAGATTATACCATTTACACAGTTTATTTTACACTCCCCATAAATGCAATATAGCGTTTACTCCTTATTTAGTATTTTATTCATAACCTGCATGTATGCATAGAATAGTTCGTGTTTAGACGCATCTGATAAGCAGATCATGCAGTTAAAAATCTCCTGCTTTTCCGCTAGGCTTAATCTATGCCGACTTCCATTGGATGGCGAAATAGAAATGCGCTTTGACAAATTAGTTATCTCTTCTGGCTTATAAAAAGCCTCCTTTGTAAATATGTATGCTATTCATACTCTAATTATCGTCACAAGAAAACAATTCTACTGGCGGCACCCCTAAAGCCTTTGCAATTTTACAAATAACTACTAAGCTCGGTCTTTTATATCCTTGTTCAATATTATGAATATGAGAAAGAGCTACGCCGCTTTTCTTGTGCAATTCACGTACAGACATGTTCTTTTCAATTCTAATTTTATCTATATATAATTTCACGCAGACCCTCCTTTATTCAGCTAGTGTCTACGAAATTTATATTTTTTTACTATCTATGCATTGAATTATTGATTGTGTGATTAATAGTAACATTAAGACTGTTCTCCTTGGAGGTATATTTACAAAACATTTCATTTGTTTTGCTTACAAATACATGCCAAGTCTTAATGATTGATTAAATGCCATCCATAAAAGTAATCTCTTTCTTAGTTAAGAGTCTTATTTTAGGTTGAGTCCAACTGAATATAATACAGGAAAAGCTTTAATGCCATGCGGTAATTGAACATACTCGTGGCACGGTACGCATTGGCAAGAGGTGCCGGGCTATTATATTATATGTCTAATGCGATGAAAATTATAAAACCTATGTAACAATGTGACTACTTCCTGGCGCGTCATTTGATCTTGCGGTCTCGTTCCATCTGTTAAGCCTATATTGAACGCCCACTTCCACGCATCTGTTGCCCACTCCGCTACACATTGTTCGGAGGCAAGCTGCGGAGATTTTTCCACCAGGTTTAATTGCCTTAGAATTATATCGAAGGGAAAGGCTCTACCAGGACAGTTCGGGCGCGTCCGTGGCGTGATTTCACTATGCCCTACGAGATTTGAGCGTGTAACGAACATATCAAAGTTATAAATACGTTTAATTTCATTTTGAATATCTTTTATCAGACCCACTGCAGCATTCATTTGTAATGAGGTTAAATCACCTTGCTTTTCTGTGAATCGCCCTTCAAATCCTATACTAATCGAATACAAATTAGCATTAACACGCCGCTCGCGCACAATATCGATTGTAGAGTGTCTATTGTCCCGATTGTCGCCATTGTTGGTCGTACCGTTTGCCCATGCGGTGTTTTCAATATCTACAGCCTGAACAATACGCCCATCTCGAGCCACCACAAAGTGATAAGATACTTGCGAAGCACGATTCGTAATCCATGAAACGGTACCGTCAAATCCACCTTCAGTAATATGACATACAATCAAATCAGGTGTCCATCCATGTCTACCAACACTAATATTAGGACTTGGTCGCTGTATTATCATCATCTCTCCCCTCTTTATCGTTCAAAATCCCGATTGCACGCTTCAGTGCAGTCAATTTATGTACAGGTATGCCCATCAGTTCTGCATTCTCTACGATACTAATTGCCTCGTTTGCAATAAACATAATAATCACGCTATACCGCACAAAATCTATGCCCCGCAAATTGTCAATACGATGTGCAATAAGAACAATTAATAAAATCATCCCTTTACGAACTAGTCCCTTGAACCCAGCTGCACTTTCTAAAGCTCCGCTTCGGCTTTTTTTAGATTTTTGAAAAAACGCAGCTACAATAAATCCTGTGATATAATCTATAGCCATAAAAATGATTAGTGTCTGCAAAGCGTAATCCCAACCGCCTAAAGCAGTTGCGATTGCACCTACAGCAATACCAAATCCGCATAGCAAAGTGTTTCCACGCATATGGAATACTCCTTTTGTGATGTTTGTGTTTAGTCAAGCCCCGTAGTTTGGAGCAGAGTTAAGTTTGGTTGATATTACTTATATAGCAAAAAATAATGCAAATGGAGCCGAACAGTGGTAACTGTGCGGCTCCTGCTCATTAATCTATATAAAAGCTGATTTTTTTAATCAGCCAGAAGATTGCCGCTTTTAATGCGGCGTGTTAAGGGTATGGTGTGTATCGGTGGGGGAACGCACACCAGCGTCCCACTTCACGCAACAAAATGAGCCACAGAGCCAGATACAGCTTAAGTTTTGCAACAAAAACATACTAAGAAAAATCAATAAGAAATTATAAAAAAATCTTAACAGATAATTAATCTGCGGCTATAAAATTGCATAATAAAAAGGTTAAACTTAGCAGCTTAACCAAGACGATAAAATATATGGTTTAGACAATTAAATTATTGACAGCATTAACCCGATTACATGATATGCGCAGACTGGCGGCAGGCTACTCGCCCCCAAAGAGCGGGGGCATCAAAAGCCACCTCCAGTGACCATTAATGCCTTTCACTTTCAATTTTCTACTCTCTCCAACCTCGTTCGCCTGCCTCCCAGACTTTACGGTCAATAGCAAATTCCCGCTATTAGTCAAAAGATATCACTTGCCAATCCGCAGAAGTGTTACTTGCGAATGTGATTGTTAAGGTAGTTGCATTTGTCAAAGTTGCAGCAAGTATCGCTGGGTGAGAAACAGACACAAATGACCGGCTCATATTGACAGATGCTATTGTAACAGTTCGAGTGCCTCCTGTAGTCAAAGGCGCATGTGCGATCCCTCTTTGCACCCGAACATTAACTCGAGCACCATTTGTTGACACTTGGGAGGTGAGTATATTGGTGTTATTTACTGCCGTTAAAGCTCTGCTATTAGCCGTGTCTAAGGTATTAATGATGCTGCGAAGTCTTTGCATCAAATTCCCATTTGAGTTTGCTGCATCCGTAGTCCCACCTACAAGCCTGTTGATTAATGCGTTTAGCGGCTCTGCCAAATTGTTGTTTATAGCACGCCTTATAACTCCCCACATCAGCGTACCTCCTCTCTTATTGTCCCATCCACATTAAATATAGTAGTTTTGGTTATTGTAAAGGCAGTAGATTGTGTTGTATTACCACCCTCTGCCCTCTCCCATGGGTTGAATACTATAGTCTCTACAATATTGCCATTTGCCGGAAATGAAGAGGTTTTTGTAGCCAAAATAAAATCTAAAGCTACAACCCTAATAGTTTCTGTTATGCTTCCATCAGGATTGAACTCTGTTAACTTATCGCAACCTCGTCGGACACTCCAATCATCAAAGTTATTATTGATAAGAGTAAATGACTGAGTTTCAAGAGCAAGGTACATGTTCTTCAGTTCAGCAAAAAGATGATCAAACTCTCCTTGCTGCTGGTTCATCTGCTCTTCCCATTCACTTGCCTGTGTTTGCTTTCTTGCATCCCACAGTGCTATTTGCTCATTCAAATACGTCTCATATTGCAAAAACAATTCAGTCGTATCAACTGAATTAACTAAGCCTGTAACAAAGCCGCAAACTGCGTTATTGGGGCGCGTATCTAATATGTTCGCTTGAGTTATTGCCTGCGCGTTAGCATTTACTGTTATTTCGCAAAGCCTAAGATCAAAAACATCATCTGAACGCATAAGCGGCGGCAGCCCAGGTACGCTTGCGGGTATGCCGGGTATATAATGCGGCAAAGTCTTTCTAGTAACTATATCATGTCTAAGCACAACTACGTCACGGCGATTAAGTGTTAAATGTGCAGGAGCCACCGGAAACTCAAAGTCCCTGCGCCCTACAAAGCTTCCGCCATCTATCCATCCATTCCCGGCTCTAAGTCTGAGCACCATTCCACCAACACTTTCAACTCTTAACTGGTTAGATGGGTTAGGGAATACACCATTGCCGATAAACAATCCAAAGTTTTCACGCCAATCAGACGCATCATATAGACGGTCCCTCATACCTTGTTCATCAAGTTCACTATTGTACGGAAAATAAAGCATATCATCTTCGTTACCTATTACCATAGCCAAGCTTACCGTCTCCTTTCAATATAATCGCCTAGGTTAACTACTAGGCTGAGTCCCTCTTCGCCATAAATCTCTACAATCTCAGATACTATCTCTTTCTCTGAGTAGTCTAACTCTTGGTTTCGGGATAAAACAATGCTGCCGATGTCCCAATCTTCTAGATACACAAATTGCTCACTATAGGGATTTATCGTACTCGACAATATTTTTATAGCCCTATTTTCGTGCAGAGCATCAAGAGAAGACTGTGTGAAATTTTGCCCTTCTCCTGGCATCTGGATAGTCATTTCACGGCGGCTCATGCCTGAAAAAAATGTATTATTGTGTATGTGTTGGTCTTCGATATAAACAACGTTTCTGTACCTCTCTGTGTCGTCCATGTAATTTTGCTCAATTACATTTGCAAACTTTTTCGCAAAGACAACATCTGTCTGAGTTGGCTGATAGAACATTAAATCATGTGTTCTAGTGCTAAAGTTATAGCGCATTCTAACTCCTAGGCCGTTTTCTTCGCACAGCTTAACAATCGATTCATACGCATTAGCTTGTCTGTACTGTGCTGAAATGTTGATCGGCGGCACAGTATACGGAATAAACCGAAAACCCTCCGGAACCATTGTCCGCAATGTCCCTGCTGCTGCCATAAAATTATTATTGATTATATTGTCAAGTATTGATATCAGTTGCATTTCACCTTCAAGGCTAAAAATTCGCCTATCCAATATGCTTGATAAATGCCTGCCTTCTACAACCAACATTAATTCGTCGTTTATAGTTTGTATAACTTTTCGGCGCTCAATTATAGCCGCTTCATCGACATTGCGTTTGTAAATTATGTTGCCCGCCGCGAATTCTCTGAACTTTTCGGGCGTAAAATTTGTTTCTAACCTAAATTCACCTGCGCGTGAAAATCGCCTTATCCATGTGAATTTTGAATATACCGGATTAAGCCCAATGAGTTCAAAATTATTATAAATTTCAATCATATCATTTGACACCTGCTTTCATAAGAGCGCTGCTGACTTTAAGTCCGCGAAGTAATACTAATCCTAGATTTAAACTGATAGTTTAAGCGCCCCCAACACGGCGAGGTGAAGCGTTTCCGGGGGGCGCTTTAGCCGCGAATAAGTATAGGATTTAATCAGGTGTTAGTATAAGTCGCGTCCTGTACAGTTACTTTAAATTATTACGGCAGGATACAGACTTTGTCTCTATCCTGCCTATAGGCAACTGTACAACTAATTTCTACACAGTCTACCCCGCTGCAAAAGTATAGTTTGGTATGTACCTTACAGACATAAATATATTGCTCACATTTTCATCTGCAAAATAACCGATTATATTTGTGCCGACTGCAATACTAAAAAAGGTTGAGACTTCCGCATCTAAATGCCTAAATGCGTTTGCGCCGTTAATCAAAATTCTCTTCTCCTGCAATGTGCTTACAACAGTAATCACATCATCTCTTTGCATGGTATAATTAATCCGAATACGTTCACCTGTAATGATGTTGCGTATTTCAGGATTTACAACTGTACCACCTCGTGCCCTGATTGTGGCAACAAATCCGCCCTCGACATTACCCGCGTTCTCAAACTCCGATTCAAGTGTTGCTCTACGAGTACCAAAAGACATACCCTCTGGTGGTATCATTACCGGAAAATGAAACTCTTTTATTGTCTGCGCAATAATCTCAGTTATACCTTTCCAAAATGGATCAAGGCAGACAAGGTTAATATCAAATCGGAGTCGGCTTCCACGCCAATAAACTTTTGGACGCTCTGTTATTCTACATGGAATTTCTTTATCAATTTGCTCTCGTGCATGTTTGTAGTACAAAGTGCCTGTCAAGGTTGGATTAAATACATTTTGCAAAGTTTGTTCGGCAACTTCTAGCGTTAAATCTTTGCGTACTTCACCAGATAATAGTATAAACTTCTCGTCCAGCGACATGCCCGTCGGAAATTTACCATGCGTACCCGGCTGTTTAATTGAATGCACCTGATTAGCAGCTGTTTCGTCGCACTTATCGCATACAAATGGCGAGAAATAAGTTAGGCTCATTTCTTGGTCTGCGGAATTGATATATGTCAATGTGATATTGGGAGTTACAATCATTATGCATCACCCTCCCATAAAGCTTTTTGTGCTGCTCGGTACGTCTGATAAGCTGTTTGCTGCTCACGGACTCCGTAGAAGTATTGATTGATTGTGTTTGCTCCCCTACCTGCATCAAGGGCAAGAGCACCGCTTGACGCTTGCCACGAATCCGATGCAAAAGAGTTGAGACCAAACGCCTGCTCCTGTTCCCATTGCCGCTGCCAAAATATTTCACGTAAAGCATCAGCAACGCGCAAAGCTTCTGCCAATAAACGAGCTTCTACATCTATTAGCCCTTCGCCCAATGCCAGAAAGAAATTCCTACCCGCCTGTCGCCCGTCAAGCCTTAGCTGAGAATCAATCAAAGCAGTCATTTTGCGTATAATTTTTAATGCTTTTGCTGATGTGTCCTTAAGTACTGCGAGGATAATTCTACGAATTTCAGCAAAACCGTCAGAAAACATTTCTATCTGCTCGCTCAGTCCGTTTTCAGATACTACGCTCAAAGCAGGCAGTACAGCCTCACTCATACAAATTTTTGCATGTTTTATTATTTTGTGCGCCATTTTAGCGGCAGCTTCTTCCGCCTGGTAAGACTCTTTGTCAATCCCTTCCGCAGTGCCCTCTGCAATCATTGCACCAATTTGATCGCGAAACACACCGGAAGGTGAGTTTATCCGCAAAAAGCGTTTAACACCGCCCAACATGTCGTCAAAAAAGCCGCTCACTCTCTCTTGGAGCCATGTAGCTTTCGCTCTAATACCTTCCCAAAGACCTTCAATTAAATTGCGTCCTATATCCTTTATTCCGCTGAATATCGCTACAATCCCATCCATAAGGCCACGGCCGATATCCTTAACACCCTCCCAGGCTCTTTCCCAGTCACCTGTAAAAACACCTATGAAAACGTTAAAAATTCCTTTTATGACGTCTAGTGTCGCACTAAAAACAGAGCTTATAGTGCCCCAAATAGCACTAAAAACTCCTTTGACGTTATCCCAAGTCGCTTCCCAAACGTTTTTGATTAAATCCAACGCCGGACCTAATATAAGCCATATTCCATTGAGAGCAGCTTCAATAAACTCAGTTATAAAATCCCATGCAAGCTTAATAGTTTCCAATATGGCATCGCCATGTTTGTCCATAAAATCCTGTATGCCACCAAAAACGGCCTCTATGACATTTTGTATAACTTTGATGGCAGTTTCTATGAGCGTGGTTATAAACTCCCATGCAAGCTTTATAATTTCTAATATGGAATCGCCATGTTTGTCGAGAAAGGCTTGTATGCCCGCAAAAACAACCTCTATGACATTTCGTATGACTTCAATAGCCGTTTCTATGAGCGTAGTTATAAACTCCCATGCAAGCTTAATAGTTTCCAGAATGGAATCGCCGTGCTTGTAAATAAAGTCCTGTATGCCAGCAAAAACGGACTCTATGACATCTTTTATGCCTTCGATTATGGGCTCAAGAAATGTTTTTATTGCCTCCCAAACCTTCTTAAGCTTTTCCTGCACGTCTTCATTTGTGGCAATTAAAGTAATCAAAGCACCCACTAAAAGCAATATCCAGCCCTTTGGCCCGAGAAATACCTTTAGTTTGCTGCCAAGGCCCGCTATAGTGGTTTTGAGGCTGTTAAAATTACTAATTATATTACCTTTATCTAACACAGTGCTAAGAAAATCTAGGTTATCTGAAAAACCTTCTAATTTAGTCATTAGGTCTTTAAACATACTGTCTGCAGTTTTCAAACCATCAAATCCGGTTCTTACTACTCCCAGAACGCCTGACAGCACTTCAAAGCCACGTCCCAGCCCATCAGCTTGATCTTTAGCTGTCTCAAGAGATGTCCCTGCGATATCAATGACGTCTGACACCTCTTTGAACCCTGACATTAGATTCATGCCTCCTGCCATACCTTCTAAAGCATCACCAAATGCTTCAAGTTGCTTCACGGTACGGCCTAACTGCTGCTCCAATCTATCCAGTTGATTGGCAGCAGCAGTAGCTTCTATACCTATTCTTGCAAAATCATTGAACAATTTAACGTAAATCACCCCCACTTCGTCAAAAGTTCATTTAAGATGGACTGCGCCGTGCGTTTTGCAGGCTTTTCTTTTATTACATCTTCAAACCTAGGTAATTTCTCCGGATGCTTTCGCGTTGGCTGTGCTATCATCCACAGCATCATACTATTGTACTCGTCACGCTGCTTGCGCTCCGCTTCCAGCAAATGCCGCGATTCGATATAAAAAACTGCCCCGTCTATACATTGACCTCTGTAGTCATTGAGGTAGATGGCTGTTTTTGCACCGCCAACGAAAAGCGATTGGACAAAAAACTTACTAGTCGTTCATCATTAAATAGCTCCATAGCAGAATCTATAATATCCAGTAGATTCGCCTTGGCCACTTCTTTTTTGTCCCTCCCGCTCATAATAGCTACAAGTTCTATTAAAAGTTCGGGTGCATCGTTTGTTATTAAGTCTATAAACTCAATAAATACTATAGCGCCACTGCCGCTTAAGTCGTCTTTATCTCCTTGAGAAAAGCATCCCCTTAGCTTAGTCATAAACTCTTTGTCTTTAGCAAGCGGCGATATCGCTCTGGTAAGTTGGCCTAGGATTTTAAGTCCTTCCCTAGACTCATACTCTGATAGTTTTTTCAGCGTCATAAATTATTCTCCCACAAAAACATTTTCGATAAATCCGTTCATATCTACAAACCAAATCTCACACGGTGCATAATCCATTGCATCAAAATCATCAATATGACCATCTACACGGAATGGAATATCACCTTCGTCTTTGTCAGCACTAGATATTGCGCCGGTAGTACGACCGAGTGCGTTATGCATCGCAACCATTACGTATCCGTATTGGGTCGTGGCTATCCAACACACGTTTTTCATATAATCGTCATGGCCGATACCCGTTCGGATTTTCATAGCATACATGCCATTGCTTGCACTTGTGAATTCGCCTGTCGGGAAAGCGGCCTTCATAGTGTCCGGCGTAAACTCTTTTAGAGTGGTTTCCATATAACACTCCCATGAGTCAATAACGCTATCGCCCTTGAACGGCACGTTTGCGCCATCTATCTCAATGCGTCTAAACTCCGGAGTTATGTTAATATTGACACCTCCATTGGTGCCTCCTAATGATTGTCCGTTACGGATGGCCTGTGTAAATGCCTCTCTGAACTCTGCCGGACCACTAATGTGTTCGTACTCAAAATTGGCGATTAGTGCACCTGCACCTAATTGTAAATGCTTAAATGTATCAGCGGTAACACCCGCTACAGTTCTAGTAACTTCTGCCATTGAGTTTTGCCTCCTTATAATCGTGTTTTTTTATGTGCGTTCATCACGCACTTAGGTTTACTTTCTGCATTTGTGCGTTTGCACTGCAGGCCTTTAGTTTTTTACAAGTTTTACTTTTGTTAGATTTCGAAAATATTCTGGCTCTTTTTTTCTCTAAAAGAAAGTCTTTTTTCAACTCCCCTCTCATAAGATTTTCCCGAAAAACAAAGGCAAAGGCAACTAGTCGAGATTCTAGTTTTTCGGGAGCTGTAGTCAGCACACTAAGAAAATGTAAGCTTGATTTTATGGATTGACTACATTCCCTAAAAAAGAAAACGACCCCCATAAAGAGAGCCGTTTATAATATTTATAGTCAAACAACTTGAAACTCATTCGAAATAACATGCATTTTTTGCCCAACATATTATTAAAAGAACCCAAGTGTACCTGTAGGCATACTTGGGTTCTTCCTCTTAACTTTGTGCAATAATTACAATATTCTTTCTTTGGATATTTCTTAAGTTGTTTAACTATGCAACCTTATCATATAACAGAGTGCATATAAAGTAAAGCGGAAAAAACGGAAAACTTCGCATATAGTCTTTATCTTTATCCTCTTTTACTCTTGCCTATCAAAATAAGCTTTATATTTCTTCCTCGGCGTATCTTCATGAACGTAGCGACCATTACTAATTTCATTAGCTATCTCTTTCCAGCTCATTCCCTCTAGGTGCCTAAGCCTAATTATGTATCTAATCTCAACGTCTTCAATCTTACCAATAAACTCTTCTATTTTCAACCGCTCTTGCTGCGCCCTGGCTAAATTTTCACCAATAATCTTTTCGGCCTTGATCTTGATGTCTATCAGCTCTACAAGCCGATCCTCTTTATCAGATCCACCCTTGCTCCTTGGCACGTGCGATAGCTTGTTGCCTGTGCTTTCCGCTAAATCTAAAATATCCATACTGGCTTTTTGCAAAGCTTTTTGAAGCTTCTCAATTTCCCTATCCAAATAATAAAGCATGCTTAACTCGCTTGTTTTCATTTCTAACCTCCTTAATCTCACGTCCATTGCCACTTAATCATAAATCATCCTGTAGTCTCTTTTTTTCTCCGTCAAATGCTTTTTTCATTTTAATTGAAAACAAACATTTGACGTGTCAGAGCATCGTTATAATGTGAATAAACTTTGTTGCCGCGTAATAATCAGCCACAACTAACTTTCCCAACGATAGTTTTTTCAAATAATTTGAAATTTATATAAAGTATATTTAAATAAATTTGGAATGTCAATATATTTTTTTCAAAATTATTGAAATATTTTTTTTTTCTGATATAATACAATTAAGATGAAAGCGGGAGTGATCGTGTGAACAGAATTAAGCAATTACGAAAACAAAAAGGAATGACACAAAAAGAATGCGCTACGCTTTTGCAAGTTGCTCATAGCACATTTTCTTATTGGGAAAATGGAACGCATGAACCTGACACTGATACAATTAAAAAAATCGCCGACTATTTTGGCGTAAGCATTGATTATTTACTTGGAAATTCTAGTAATCTCATACCTGACGAAGAAAAAGGCGTCAAAATTCCTGTACTCGGCAGAATACCTGCCGGTATTCCTGTAGAGGCAATCGAAGACTTGGTAGACTGGGAAGAAATCCCCAGCAACTGGACAAGAGGTAATCAGGAATACTTCGCTTTAAAAATTAGGGGCGACAGTATGTCACCAAAATATCTTAATGGCGATACTGTTATTTTCTTAAAAGTAGAAGACTGTGAAAACGGGGCAGAGTGTGCCGTAATCGTAAACGGACAAGATGCTACATTTAAGAAGGTCATTAAGCACCGAACAGGGATAATGCTGCAACCGCTGAATACAACCGAATATGAACCTGTTTTTTATAGCGCTGATGAAATAGAAGAAATGCCCGTAAGGATAGTCGGTATAGCAAAAGAATTGAGACGAAGGGCTTAACGCGTTACCTAAGAATAGTTTTGATAGACTCAGTAATAAAAAGGGATAAACAAAAAAGATTTGAAGAAAAAGATATAGATCATTACTGCCAAAATAATATCTCCGATTGTCATGATTCCTCGTTAACAACAGTTTTATAAGTGGTAGTAGTTTTAAGATAAAAGTACTTAAAAAACTTATTAAACCGTCGATTCTTGGTCAGGATTTATTAACTTAAGGCTTGACAATAAATTTGGCAAGCCTTATAATTGGTCTTAGAGTTTTTTAGGCATTGGCGCTGCTGGGAGCGTTGCCTAATCGGTTACACACCCAACGAACATAGCAAAAAATAAAAAAATAAGGCATATTTTACGAGATATCAGTAAGGGGCATTGGCGCAGCTGGGAGCGCGAGTTAGCCGCCTACGATAACATGTAATACGATAACTGAATTTCCAAATTATGGGGGTGTGGCGCAGCTGGGAGCGTGAGTTAGCCGTCTACGATAACATCAACTGAATAATCTTTTTTCCTAGTACATGGGGCATTGGCGCAGCTGGGACGCGCGCTTGACTGGCAGTCAAGAGGTCACGGGTTCGATCCCCGTATGCTCCACCAGAGAGAGCTTGCGTCAATGTCGCAAGCTCTTTGACTTTTTTACGCGACTGCAAATAATCGGTCTAAAACCTATTGTGTTTTAGGCTGTTTCTTTTTGTGCATAGGTGCAAATATCAAGCTCAATATTGAAGTGGGCGATGTCGATGTTTAAGTCTATGTGGATTTGATAATCCACTCTAACCTCAATACGGTTAATCAAATTAGCGACAATCATTTTCTTTGCCGCCAATCCTGCCGCATCGTATAGCTCCGTCCACGATATAACCTCATCATACCTAACTTGCATTTCTTCAATGCGATACTTGCACCTATCAAGCTCCTTTTTGGCATTATCACGGACAGCTTCAAACTCGGCAAGGTCACTTTCTGCCTGTGCAATCAACTCATTAAGCAGTTCGGGTGTAAACTTGCTTTCGCCACGAATTGATTTAAGCACTTCTGCTTTTAGCTCTGAAATGTCATTTGCGGTTTTTACATATTCACGCTGCGCTACCTTGTATCGGTTTTCTTGTTCATGCTGGAACGCTTTCAAACCGGAAGTAACAACTTCGCTTTTGGGTATACTTCGCATGTTTTCAAAGATGTGGCGAATTACACCATCAACCGAATCATCAAGGCGAATTGCTGAATAACCAGTTTGCCCATTACAATTAGTTTGCTTGCGTGATTTGCCATAGCACACATAGCGGAGCTTCTTGAATTTCTCGCCGTTTTCATAGATGTATCTGCCATTCGTGGCAACTATGAGACGTGAACCGCAATCAGCACAATATACTTTCCCATTGAGCAAACAACGACTTTCAGTGTTCATGGGATATGTCCGAGCATTAGCGGATTCAGCACTACGTTTTTGAAGTATGTCTTGTGCTTTAGCCCAAACCTCATATGGAATAATTTGCAACTCCTTAATTTCCGGCGAACGACTTTCACCACTTCGCAGCACTCCAGTATAAGTTAGATTACGAATCATACCATTTATGCTCGAATGGTGAAAATTCTTGCCTGCTCGTGATTTGATACCCTCTGCGGTTAGTGCATAAGCGATTTTGTGAACACCATAACCTTGATTGACATAAAAATCAAAGATTTTTCGGACAACAACGGCTTCTTCTTCCAGTATGGCAAGATTTTTCTTCTCGTTTTTCTTTTTATCTAGCCGTCCACTTTTGACAAGCATATAGCCATATGGCGGATTGCCGCCTTTGTAATGTCCATCTTCAACCAATAGACCTAGCCCGGTTTTTGTACGGATAGAAGTTTTTTCACTCTCACCGTCTGCTTGCCAAAATCTTATATAGTTTGTCAGCTTATCGGTGTGATTGTCAAAACGCTGTTCGCCTTCTTTTGTACTCCAAACTTGAACCCCTGCCTGTTTCACGAACCATTCAACTATAAATGGTGTCTCGTCAGATATTCGACCTATGCGGTCAAACAAGAATACAAGGAAAATATCAAACTTCTTAGCCGCCGCCAACTCTTTTATATTTTGAATACTATCACGCTTACTGGCTCGTACTTTGTGACCCGATATGCCATCTTCACGCTCTTCATGCACCAAAACCCAACCTTTTTGCTCCAAAAATCGTCGGCACTCACGGCGTTGCAATGGTATGTCAGCATCGTTACTGTCGTTGTACGTCACTTGTTTATCAGAAGAAACACGATACAAACAAACAACACGCCGTCCAATATCTGCATCGTTTGGAATGTAGTGCTTTATGTTCATTAAATCGCTATCATGTGAACGCTGTTTTAATGTTGTATTACTGTTTTTCATAATCAATCCATCCTCTCAAATTGTAAATTTGAGGGATAAATTGATACACCTATATTCAGTTGTCAAAGTGCATACAAAGCCTATATAGCCTTGTCTACTCTTATTCTCTCAAATTTACAATCTTAACACAATGATGTCGTGTGGATTTTACTCAACTACTATTTTTGTTCTGTAAGCCGATAAAAGAATTATTTTAGCAGCTTTAATCGGTTCGTCGATTTCTTTATCATTAGACGAAAGCGACACAACGCAGCCGTTAATGATAAATGGTATAGAGTAATTAACCTTGCCACTTTGATTATTGTGTGTAGAATTTAATTGCCTCGAAGTCTGTATGTGATTTTGTTGTGAATGCATATTATTCCTCCGCTCCTTTTAGCAGGGTAAAGCAAAAGGCAACGCAAAACTTCTGCGCCGCCTCTTTGCTTCGTTCAACTTCGAGCCAACTTGTCCCGAAGTGTTAGAGGGAAACTGCCGTATTCATGTTGGGCTGTTCTAAGACAGAAAAATCTCCGACAAGTTCATCCCTCGCCCCGATATATTTTAAGAGAGAAAACTACCTCTCATATATCAGGACAAAATCAGGTCAAAAAACAACCCCCTGCGTGAAAATTTTTCATAAAAATTTTCATGTTCAACAATCCCTTTTTGATTGATGACTGTACTGCACTTTCACTAACGCCCTCGGCTTTTGCAATCTCCGCTTGGCTTTTGCCAAGAATGAAATGTGCATCAATCCGTCTGCCCTGTATTTCTGGTAAAGAGTTTAGGGCTTGGCACAAACGGCAATACCGCTCACGCATTTCAAGAACTGCTTCGGGGTTGTCGGAATGACAGGCGATTGCCGCCGCTTCTGTTCCATCTGCCGCATCAAGGGAAAGCACTTTGTTTCTCCGTTGAGTGCGTTCATGGGTTTTGTTGTAGCGTTTGTCTGCGAAAAGTTCCTCGGCTATTTTGCTTGGAACTTCCACAAATTCATCCTGTGTGTACCATGTGTAAAAGTCACGCAGATTGATTGTTACTGTTGCGGTTGCGGTTGCTCCGCTATCTGTTGTTGCTGTATTTGAAGTTGCCATTATAATTTCCTCCATTCGATTTTTGAAATTGCACGAAAAATCAAATGGAGTTGGTGGAGAGCGGCAACGTGGCTGTGGGGCTTGTCCTACAAATGTGAATGGCGCATTACGGACTTCGAGCCAAGTTGACCCGAAGTGCAGGGATAGTCTTTTATTGTTGTAGGCAGACCTACATTAAGCCGCTATTCCAATCAAGCGGCATAATGGTGTTGCTAGGCGTTTGGGGTAAATAAAACATGGCGGTATCCTCCCAATACCGCCGCTTGCTGAAAAAAGGGCGCACAAATTACGCCCACCGATTATGAAGTTTTTTTGCAAGTAAAACGGCGGCTTGAATTTTTATTATCAAACCGCCGCAG
>Ga0136643_10008094_pt1 | contig 15318 bp, 15 predicted proteins | sample TergutLab28metaG_FD_96883 | JGI IMG/M metagenome (GOLD analysis project Ga0136643, IMG submission 96883) | Labiotermes labralis P1 segment gut microbial communities from Petit-Saut dam, French Guiana - Lab288 P1 (version 3) (version 3) | ecosystem: Host-associated > Arthropoda: Insects >... | reverse complement strand
TTCCTTTTTTTACTAGATGTCCCGCCGGCAATGTCAAAAGCTCATCACCAATCTGCTTTAACTCCTTCTGACAAATCATTAGTTTGGTTAATAAGCTTTTCATACTTTCGTCACCCCTTATGTAGAATTTATATATATCCAAAATATATCGCCAAAACTTCATTTTCTCTATTTTGGAGATAGTTTTAACCCCATTTATAAGAAAAAATATCGCCAAATTATGATTTTATATGATTAGGAGATAATTTAAGATGATTTTTGAGCAAATACTATCGCCAAATCTTTGAAAATACCTTTTTGGAGATAGTCAGACCTCTGCCAAGAGTGAATTACCCTAGTACATCCGCTTTTCACCATCCATAAAGACTTCGTCGACAAAACCGCCACCTAGACATACTTCACCATCGTAAAAGACAGCGGCTTGACCAGGCGTAATGGCACGGGTTGGCTCAAGGCATCTTACACGTAACGTTGTCCCGTCAATCCACTCCATCTCAACCGGTACATCCGTCTGACGGTATCGAAATTTCGCCGCACACGAGTAAACGTCTTTAAACCTAGCGTTACTAATCCAATTCACGTCAGTCACTATGGCTTCATTGGCATAAACGTAATCGTGCTCATGTCCTTGTCCCACAATTAAGACGTTCTCTTTTACGTTTTTACCCATCACAAACCAGGCATCGCCTGCACCACCAATGCCTAACCCCTTTCGTTGACCTATCGTATAATACATCAGCCCAATGTGCTCCCCAACTTCACGACCAGCTAACGTCTTCATCTTGCCTGGCTGAGCCGGTAAATAATTTTGCAAAAACTCTGTAAAATCCCGCTTCCCAATAAAACAAATGCCCGTCGAATCCTTCTTTTTAGCGGTCGCTAAATCAAGTTTTTCTGCCATAGCACGCACCTCAGACTTATCCAAATGTCCTAATGGAAACAATGTTTTATCCAGCTGATCGCGGGTTAACTGCGATAAGAAATAACTTTGATCCTTGTTGTTATCGATTCCACGTAACATGGATGGCTCTCCATCGTCGTGATTCACTCGCGCATAATGACCCGTCGCAATAAAGTCAGCTCCCAAATCAAGGGCGTGGTCTAAAAACGCCTTAAACTTAATCTCCTTGTTACACATAATGTCTGGATTCGGCGTTCTACCTGCTTGGTATTCCTCTAAAAAATAGGTGAATACTCGATCCCAGTACTCTTGAACAAAGTCTACGCGATGAATCGGAATTCCAAGCTGGCGCGCAACTTCTACCGCATCAGCATAATCTACTTCTTGTGGACAAATTTCGTCATCAATCGACTTATTTCCCAGGAAATCGTTATTCGTCGCACTATCCCAATTCCGCATGAAAAGGCCTTCTACATCGTATCCAGCCTCTATCAACAAATGAGCAGCAACCGAGGAGTCGACTCCACCACTCAATCCAATAATTACTTTTTTCTTATCCATATAAAATGCCTCATTATCTTCCAAGAGACTACTTTCTCTTACAGCCACATCTTCCCGTATACATCCATCTTAAACCCAAAGGTAATCTTACCTGAATCGTCATATACCAACGGTCGCTTAACTAATTTACCATCGGTTGCCAAAAGTTCATAGCATGCCTCATCAGACATCCCCTTTAGCTTCTCTTTTAAGCCTAATTCACGATACATCTTTCCGTTCACATTGAAAAAGCACTCAATAGCAACCTCTGACCTAACATGAATTTCCCTTATCTCATCGGCAGTCAGCGGCTCTTTCATAATATGACGAGCTTCAAACTCAATGCCTTTTTCTTCTAACCACTTCACGGCGGTTCGACATGGTCCTCAACTTGGGTAAGTCATAACTTTTAACATCTCTTATTCCTCCTGCTTCCACATCCCATTTAAAGATCTTTCAAAAATACATAACCAATTTTATTGTAGTCGCATCCCTCTTCGTAAAACTTATGAGCGGCCTTCATATGAAATCTCGATGACAAAGCAACACGCTCTGAGCCTTTACTCTTTCCGTACGATTCCAAATGAGAAAGGAGAATCTGACCATAACCTTTTCCACGCGCCCCCTCGTCGGTGACTAAATCATACACCCAAATATGATTTCCATAATACATATTAACTGTTTGGACAAAACCTGCATAAGAGACCACTTTCTCCCCTTCAAATAAGCAAAAAATCTGATATCCACGCTTTCTCATTTCTTTGACAACGGTTACATACTCTTCAAAATTCAGATGGGTTCTTAGTTGATGAATAACCGGATAAGCTTGCTCTAAACCAACCTCACCTAGCTCTCTAATAACCAAACCATCAGATACAATTACTTCTCTTAAATACATGTTCTTCCTCCTTCATCAATCTACGTCACAGACTGTATTCTCCTTCAATTCAGGTTGCAACTAGTATACCATACATCTCTAAATGATTAAACTACTTGATGGTATACAGAAGCTCCATCAAACCACTCTCTCTCACCTTTTTACGACCCCTAAACAAAGCGTGATTCACCTGCTTTCTAGAAATCCCTAATTTTTCTGCAGCCTCTTCGTAGCTTTTCCCTGATAAATACTGCTCTAAGCAGTTTTTTTCTAGCTGACTTAGTTTGACTTTAGTTATAATCTTTTCCAACCTTTGTTTATAAGAAAATAACGCCGTCTCATTTTCTTCGTCTAACACATGAGAGGGCGTAGCAGAATAAGTCTCTCTGGCATCCATCACAAGCATCAACTTTTCATCTTCTATGACGTACTCTATTTTCATGCTCAACTTCCGGTACTGAGAAACAATCCGATTGCGAATGCACGACAACGCATAAGTATAAAACGATGCATTTTTATCAGCCTTATAAGTCGTAACAGCATTAAAGAAGGCCATAGCGCCTACTTGATAGAAATCCTCCCAATCAAAACCAGGTACAAAATACCGTTTTGCGATCCTCTTAACAAAAGGTTCATACCTTTTTAACAAGCATTCAAACGCCTCTTCGTTCCCACCTTTCAACTGTGCTATCAGCTCTAAATCTGTCAAAAAATTCATCTGCTCCCAATCGGTCATCGTTGTACACCTGCCCTCTAACTCATCTCAAAAATTCCCCTTCAAAAATGATAATGTCTCTCTATTTAACAGGATTTCTTTGATTATAAATCTCATACAATAAAACAGCAGTCGCCACCGATGCATTTAAAGAAGAAATGCGCCCTACCATTGGCAAATGTACCTTGAAATCACAGGCTTCTTTCACTAAACGACTCATTCCCCGTCCTTCGCTTCCAATGATGACACAAACGTCCATCCGCATGTCAACGACTCGATAATCTTGTGACTCATCTGCATCGGTCCCTACAAACCAAATCCCTTCTTTTTTCAACCGTTCAATGGCTCGCGATAAATTTTTCACCTGAACGACTGGCACGTATTCCACCGCACCTACCGACAACCTCGCAACAGTACCTCCTAAACGAACAGACCTATTTTGAGGAACAATAACCGCATCCACCCCAACTGCTTCAGCACTTCTCAAAATAGCACCTAGATTGTGGACGTCTTCCAACCCATCTAACATCAACAGAAATTTTGGCTTCTTCTGATGTTTAAAACCATTGATCAACCCATCTAAATCCAAATACTCATATTCAGCCACTTCAGCCACAATTCCTTGAATTTGCCCTGAAATTTGATAGCGTTGATGCACCAACTGCTTCATTTTCTTAGAATCCACCATCTCTGGGGTCAACCCTAAATCTTTGATCCGTTTTCTCAGCTCCCCCTCTTTTCTCAGCACCTCATCGCTAACAACCACATGATAAATTTCTCTACCGGCACGCATGGCCTCAATCACGGCATTTTTGCCAAATAAAATTTCCTTACCCATTTTCCTCATCCTTTTTACGAATTTCAATCATCTGCCATATTAATTCATCTAGTCGCTCCCACTCTTCTTTTAAATACAAATAGCCAATCAAGGCTTCGAGTGCCGTGCTTTGACGATAAACCATAATCTCTGTATTTTTCGGAATCGTCCCTGTCTTCACATTGCGTCCTCGACGAACAACCTCTACTTCCTGGTCCGTTAAAACTCCTCGATCCATCAACTCATGTAAAATTTGAGATTGGGCCTTCGCTGACACATAAAAAACCGATAATTTATGAAAACGATGCGTTTTGTTGATCCCTTGTTTGATCAACATCTCTCGAATTTTCAATTCGTAATAAGCATCCCCGACAAAAGCCAGCATCGCACCATTCATTCCATCTACGTTCATATTATCACAAACCTTCTTTGTTAAATTAAACTTTACTCCATACTTGACATACTCAAGCGTACCTTATTCTTCAGCTAGTTTCACTACAAGTGGCATAAAGAAGGACTACTCGAGCCTGCGGTTCGAAGTCCTTCTATTATACACTATTTTTTCTCCTATTTCCCAGAAGGGGGTAAAATACGTCGAATTTACTAAATTAGGCCCTTTTTTAGTCAATTTTACGTTTTTTCTACACTTTAAAGGGTCGAATTTTGTCGAATTGACCAAAGTTTAGTCCATCACCGTTTTCAGAACGCTGAATTCGAAAACACTCTACATTTTTGAAGTGACAAAATGATAAAAAATGTGCTATTATGTCCCCCTAGAGTTACAAGATAGGCGCGCCTGTGAATCTTAGCATTTCAATGCTTAGATGAACCAGTCCCTTTAGTGGGCAACTTTTGACACCAGCTCTTGGAGGGCGGTGAGGCAATGAGTTCGCACTTTAGTGCGATATACGGTTGCCTACTGCAACAGGAACTTTGTGACGTAGGAGCAATTAGTTCCGAACTGCGATGTTTATGGATTTTATTATTTCTGTTCTGAAGGTAATCAAATTGTCTTTACAGATTGTCGTAAAACTCCAAAAAGCAAGAAAAAAAGTAATATCGCTGAATGTCTTGGCCGACTAGCGTTATTACTTAAACAAGTGTTTGGGAGCTAGAAAGTTGCGCAAGGCATCTTGTAGCTCTTTTTTAGTATATCTGAATTATAACATTAAAATACCGGCAAATCAACATTCTCCTACTCATCCATACTCAAGACCGACATAAACGCTTCCTGCGGAATCTCAACCGATCCCACCGACTTCATACGCTTCTTACCCTCTTTTTGCTTCTGAAGGAGCTTTTTCTTACGAGAAATATCCCCACCGTAACATTTCGCAATAACGTTCTTACGTAAAGCTTTAATGGTCGAACGTGCAATGATTTTTCCACCAATAGCAGCCTGAATTGGCACTTCAAACTGTTGTCTTGGAATGATTTCTTTTAACTTTTCTGTGATCGCCTTCCCACGATTGAAAGCAAAATCTCTGTGAACAATAACGCTTAAAGCATCGACCACTTCTCCATTTAATAAGATGTCCATTTTTACAAGGCGTGACTCTTGGTAGTCCGAAAGCTCATAATCAAAAGACGCATACCCTTTCGTCGTGGACTTCAATTGATCAAAGAAGTCGTACACAATTTCTCCTAATGGAATTTGGTAAATGATGTGAACACGCGTTTCGTCCATGTAGTCCATCGACGTAAAAATCCCACGCTTTTTCTGACATAATTCCATGACGGCTCCAACGTAATCGTTTGGTGCCATAATGCTGGCTTTCACATAAGGTTCCTCGATTTTTGCTAACTTTCCTGTTTCTGGCATATCCGCTGGATTATCAACGGTAACCATCGATCCATCGGTTAAGTGTGCGCGGTAAATAACTGACGGTGCCGTCGCAATTAAATCAATATTGAATTCGCGCTCAATGCGCTCTTGAATAACATCCATGTGAAGAAGCCCAAGAAAGCCCGTTCTAAATCCAAATCCTAGAGCTTGTGACGTCTCTGGTTCAAATTGTAAAGCCGAGTCATTTAACACCAGTTTATCCAGCGCATCTTTTAAGTCGTTGTACTGAGCGGCATCGATGGGATAGAGTCCACAGAAAACCATGGGGTTCATTTTTCGATAACCTGGTAATGGTGCATCAGCTGAGTTCTTTTCTGTTGTAATGGTATCCCCTACGTTAACGGTCTTCACATCTTTAATCGCCGCGCTAATGAAACCTACGTCACCCGGTGCTAAATAGTCCACATGGGTTTCGTGTGGCGTATAAACCCCTACTTCATTAACCTCGTATACCGCATTCGTTGCCATCATTTTAATTTTATCGCCTTTGCGAATTACCCCATTCATCACACGCACCGACACAATAATCCCGCGGTATTGATCGTACAAGGAATCAAAAATCAACGCCTGTAATGGGGCTTCTGGATCACCAGCTGGTGCCGGTACCTTTTCAACGATTTGCTCTAAAATGTCCTCGATTCCAATCCCAGCTTTTGCCGACGCTAAAACTGCCTCATCCGCCGGTAGTCCAATCACGTCCTCTACTTCAGTTTTTACGCGATCTGGGTCCGCACTTGGAAGGTCAATTTTATTAATTAAAGGTAAGATTTCCAAATCATTGTCTAAAGCTAAGTAAACGTTCGCAAGGGTTTGGGCTTCGATTCCTTGAGCCGCATCTACCACTAAAACAGCCCCTTCACAAGCTGCCAGTGAGCGGGACACTTCATAAGTAAAATCCACGTGTCCTGGGGTATCAATTAAATGGAAAATGTAATCCTCACCATCTTTTGCCTTGTAGTTTAAATGAACCGCATTGAGCTTGATGGTAATCCCACGTTCCCGCTCAAGGTCCATTGAATCCAAGGTTTGGGCTTGCATTTCCCGTTGCTGCAAGGCATTTGTCTTCTCTAAAATACGGTCAGACAAGGTTGTCTTCCCGTGGTCAATGTGTGCAATAATCGAGAAATTTCTCGTCCGACGCATTCTATCTTTAATTTTTTCTACTTCATTCATCGCCATCTCAACTCCAATAAATTGGCATACCCGTTATTTTACCACACATTTGCCTATCAAGGAAAGAAAAAAATACTTACCGCATTAATCTGTGATGTAGAGGTCATCGCTAAACTGCTTTTTCAACTCCAAAAAATACCTGAATTCAGCTAAATATTGAAATAAAACCGCTCGATTTTCAAATTCTTCACGACTTTTTGGTAAGACACCGCCCCGACAAGTTGTCGAGACCTTCTCAAGCTCTAACAACAAGGTATCCCCTGTATTAAATTCTTCTAATGCCAATGCCGCTTTCCCTATCAGTTCCGAGATCAATGTAGCAGCAGGTAAATCCGTCATGCTCAACCTTTCCATTAATTCAGCCATCCGTTCTAACACATCAAATTGCGTTCGTCTCATAAGCAAGTACTTAAGTTCATATAGTGGTTCATCGTTCCAGTTGTTTTCTTGCGCCATTTTTGCCTTTTTAATCGCACCTGCTATTCGTGTTCGCGTTTCGGTGAATAGCTGTTGATAAAACACATCGTGTTTATCTTCCCCAACGGTAAGCTTATTAGAAAATCCTAATAAAATCACCCGAAACTTCTCTTCGATAAAGCGCTGGTCAAAGGTGATGTGCTTTTTCATACTTGGCATGTAAAGATTAAACATCAGAGCCACGGTAACCCCCAGGACAAAAAGCATGATTGTATTATAAAGGATGGCCACATCAATGACAGCGGCGTTCTTCAAATGCGTCACCAACACCGTACCAATAATAAGCCCACCCTCTAACTTTAGCTTAAGCATCACCGGCACAAAAATCATAAGGAACATGCCAAAGACCAGAATACCAAAACCAAACAACGAAAACATCACGCTACCAAGAACAAGAGCAAGGGCGACTGCCTTAACTCGGATCCAGGCATGTTCTAAGGACATCCGCTTTGTTTTCCCTAAGCTAAGCAGCACAATGACCCCTGCTGTTGTTGCCGAGCTTAACCCAATAAATTCAGCCAGCAACGTAGCGAGCAGGGCACCTACTGCCATTTTAATCGCACGTAAATACATAAACTAGACCTCCTAACATTCACACACGTTTATTATACTGCATCGAGACCAATTTGTGTTATACTTTAACAAAGATAAAAAGCAACCATGACATAGAGGTGAAAAAAAATGAAAAAAACATTACGAATCTATCAGGTCGACGCCTTCACAAATGAAAAATTCAAAGGCAACCCTGCAGGTGTCGTAGCCAATGCAGATGGCTTAACCGAGCAAGAAATGCTTAACATTGCCCGCGAATTAAACAACTCCGAAACGGCCTTTATCTTGTCTGCCGACGATGCGAGTCACGACGTTCACATTCGTTATTTCACTCCCACAACAGAAGTCCCTATTTGTGGACATGCTACCATTGCCGCTCATTACGTCCGCTCCATTGAAAATCAGCTGCCAACCAGCACCGTCTACTCTAAATCTCAGATTGGAATTCTACCGATCCACATCGAAAAACGGGCCGGTGATTATGCCATCACCATGGAGCAGGGGGAAATCTTGTTTAATGACCCCCTGGAAGTTTGTCTACGCTTTCAAATATTAGATGCCTTACATTTGACAGAGCTAGATCTCGATCCGAGCTGTCACATGCAAATTTTCACCTTAGGACTTTCGAAAGTCATCATCGGCATCAAATCGAGAACCACCTTAAATCAACTTTCCCCAGATTTAGTAAAATTATCAGAACTCAGTGAAAAAATAAATTGCAACGGCTTTTTCATCTTCACCTTTGACAGCCCAGACGAAGGCATTCTAACCCATGCGAGAATGTTCGCACCTGCTATCGGCATCGATGAAGACCCTGTTACCGGTGTAGCCAATGCCCCCCTTGGTGCCTACCTGATCAAACATCAATTAGTCGAACACGATGGGAAGCAATTTTCTTTTTATGCCGAACAAGGAAGCGCTATGGGACGCAGTGGGCAAATGACCGTCACCGTTGACATCGAAAATAACGAACCGATCCACGTTCAAATCAAAGGGAATGCTGTCATCGTGTTTAAAACCGAATGCACACTATAAAAAAGGAGCCTGAACGGCTCTTCAGGCTGTTGACGAACTCAAAAGAGCTAATCCTCCGTTTTTTGTAACAATGTATTCAAAAAACATCAACAAACAGTCGGTTCTGGCAAAATGTTGATGTTTTTGAGCGTTTTCGAGGTTTGAAGGGTCTCAAACCCCTTCAAATTCTTAATTTTGAGACTCAAATCAGGGATTCTGGCATCGAAAAGGTCTCATATCAGGAGTAAGTCGCGTAAATGGGACTCATATTTCAGATTTCGGCGTCAGGAGGGTCTCAAATTCCTTCAAAACCTCAATTTCGCGACGCAAATCAGCGATTCTGGCATCGAAAAGGTCTCATATCGGGAGTAAGTCGCGTAAATGGGACTCATATTTCAGATTTCAGCATCAGGAGGGTCTCAAACCCCTTCAAAGCCTCAATTTCGAGACGCAAATCAGTGATTCTAACCTCGAAAAGGTCTCATATCGGGAGGAAGCGACTGAAACTATCAGGTAAGTCGTGATTTTAGAAAAAACCTGATAGTTTGAGCACGTTTTAAGCTATTCGGGTAGCCAAAACATCAACATTTTGCGATTTCGGCCTGTTTGTTGATGTTTTCAGATCCAGATGCCAAAAATGAGCGATTTGGTCAGCACATTGCGTCTTTTGACCCCTTGCTAATGATTTATCTCCCGTTATCAAAGGGTCTAGCTGATTCGTCAACAGTCTGAGGAGCCTGAACGGCTCTTTTTATACGGCTTCTATTCAAATTCACGACCATGTAAACATAAGAGCGTAATAGCTGATAGCGTAGGTAAAATCCCTCTAAACCATAACTCTCCACCTGTAAAATGATCAAAAGCAATCGTAAAGTAGACATCTAAGATCAAGACCACAATCGGAATAAAGTAAGGAATCTTCGAAACCCGCTCTCCCATTCCTAGCTTCCTCGAATAAGCCATCATGGTTGCCGCAAAGATAAACAAAACAAAGGGAACGGCCATTTGGTAACAATGATTCCACTCTGAAGCGCCATAAAAGGCAAATCCAAGAGCTCCTATCATCCCTTGTAGCGCGTAACCACCAGCCAAAAGAGCCATCATTGCCGTTAACCAACTTGCTACCTTAACCCTCTGATCTATTTTCATCTCGCGACCTCCACTTCATCGTTTGGTCTAATTATAACGAATGCTCCTGTTTAAAACAACACATACGCTAACAAAATCGACAAGGTCGCCCCGATGACCGATGGAACCACGGTTCGCTTAGCAAGCTCAATGGGCGAAACGTTCATCATCCCAGACGTAATGATCATCACCGGAGCAAGCGGTGAAATGGTCTTCACAAAATGTGCGGTAAACTGCATGGAAATCATCATGGTAACGGCGCTCACCTCCGCATCGTAAGCAAACAATGGAATCACTGGAATCAAGCCCATAAAGAGCGACAAGCCCGTCCCACTAATAAGACCAACGGCGACAATTAACAAACAGAACACAATAATCGCCATCCAGCCACCACCGACCACATCGCTGGTAAAAGCTGATAGACCGTCGATCACACCCAGAACACGCAACCCGCTAATAAAGGTCATCGCAGCGACCACTTGGACCACAACCGTCACAAAGCCCGTTGACATCCCTGTAAAAAACGACTTCACCGCACCAATGGAAGCTTCTGCCTTTTTACGAGTCAAGCCATCCACAACCACCGCAATTAAAAGAGCAACAAAGGTCAACTCCACCAACTGTAAGCTAGCCGTTGTGTATCCCAACGCTTCTAAAATCGTAAACACGATCATAAAAATCAACGGTAACATCGGTAATACCGCGTAAAATAACGGCACCTTCTTCTCATTCCCTTCTAAGGTCACAGCATTCCTAGAAAACGTCTGCTCTCCATCCTTTCTGTCGTGAGCACTAATCAAGCTGACACTTGAAGTGCTTGTGACTGTCGGGTTCGACCAGCGACTCTCGACCTTCGTCTTGGTCAGACGCGCGTCGCAATACCCTTGCCAGAAATACTGGACCACACACAACACCAAAATCACTGGAATCGACACCAACGCGTGATGCCCAAACACGAATTCATTTAAAGACATGTCTAGATAACCGTGAATGACCACGTTATCTGACCCTAGCGGCGTCGGGGCTACCCCCGCTGCCATGGCAATCATCGCTGCTGAAGTAAGGGGACTAACCCCTGCTTTTACCAAAGCAGGAAAGGCCGTCGCCATTAATAGTGCTCCTAAATTGGAAGCACTGGGGATGATCATACAAAGGGAACTGGCAATTAAAAAGAACACCGGCACAATCATCCGCTTATTCTTAATTTTCAAAAGGGGCGCACTCAACACCTTAACCGTCATCCCATTAGCACCAATCTCACTCATGTAAGCAGAAAAACCAAATAACATCATGATGATCAACCCTGCTCCGCTTAGTTGACCCACAAAGGTATTCCCAATTTGACGAAACACATCGAAGAACAGAATTCCACTGCTGCTCTCCTCAGGTAAAATAGACAGCCCCAGTGCTGCCGCCCCCAGCATAAAAAAGATCCCCGTTCCGAACAGTACCACACGAATGTCGTATTTCTTGCGAATCAACATTCCTGCAACACCGACACCTAAAACGACGATGAAAGTAATTAAAACCGTATTCAAATTTAACATAGCTATTAGCCTCCAACTGGAACGTCACCCAGAAATCACTTCTGTATCACGAACTCAAAAGAAAAGATAGAAATCATTATACACCAATTCTCTCCAAATTAACAGACCCGATTAATTTGTCCGTTTAAAACCATACTAAACAAATGCAATTTAAACTTTGGAGGCTTTTTTCATGCACATTATTTATTCCATTTTATTGGCCATCTTTTTCTATCTAGCGGTCATCATTTCCTATAAAATCATGGGCAAGCGAGAGATCAGCGAACTTTCCATCTTTGATTTTGTCATGAACCTCATCATCGCGGATGTTGTTGCAACCGGAATTGTCGAAGAAGAGTTTTGGCTCGATTCCCTGACTGGCCTGATTGCGTTAGTTGCGTTGCAAATTTTGATGGCCAAAATCCAAGTCAAACACCCGAAAATGCGAAAATACATGAACGGTGAATCCTCCATGCTAATCAACGATGGAAACATCGATTACGAAGAGCTGACCAAGCTTCGCATGCAGCTAGACGAATTGATGATGTTGCTGCGCCAAGGGAATGTACCAGACGTCGACGACATTCAATATGCCATCATGGAAGCCAATGGGAGGTTGAGCATTTATGAGAAAAGACTTCCAGCGAAGACCTTTCCCCTCCCCTTTATTATTTCAGGTGAGTTGAAACCCTTTGCGATTGAGAATGCAGGACGTGATACCGATTGGTTCCACGATCAACTGGCCAAAAATGGAATCCAAATGAGCAAAGACATTAAACTGATGCTCTACAGCAAAACCCATTTGATCCTACATACGAAAACCGATGTCCGTAAAATTAAGATTTACTAGAATTATTGAGTGGTGTCCTGTATACTAATAGAAGTGTTCGAAAATTCATACTATCGTTGAAACAAAAAAAATGATACTTTTACGATGATTTTTGTCTACTTTCCGAGTTAAATTATCGTAAAAGTAGGAAATTTCATTGTTGAACGATAATTTCTTACGTTAGTAAAAGTTAAAAATACAATTCTTCCCCAAGGTGATACATATGAACAAAATTAGACATCGCAAAGACACCCGTGAGATTAAAATAGGTGAGGGCCGCTTTGGTGGTAGCGATTTGGTAACCGTCCAGTCCATGACCACAACGAAAACAAAAGACATTGAAGCTACGGTAGATCAAATCAAAGCCCTAACCGTGGCGGGATGCGACATTGTCCGTGTCGCTTGTCTCGATGAAGAAGATGCACGTGCGATTAAAAAAATTAAATCCCGAATTACGATCCCCCTTGTAGCAGACATTCATTTTGACTACCGGTTGGCGCTTCTTGCCATCGAAAACGGCATTGATAAAATCCGCCTAAACCCTGGTAACATTGGAAACGAGGAAAAGGTTCGTCAGGTGGTTGAAGCGGCAAAAGAAAAAAAGATCCCCATTCGCATCGGCGTTAATGCAGGATCTTTAGAAAAACATATTTTAAAAAAATACGGCAAGCCTACTGCTCAAGGCATGGTAGATAGCGCCTTACACCACATTAAAATCCTAGAAGACTTAGACTTCCACGACATGGTCGTTTCCTTAAAAGCAACCGATGTGGATTTAACCGTACAGGCTTACGAGCTGGCTGCGCGAACGATTCCTTACCCCCTTCATTTAGGGATCACCGAAGCGGGAACCGAGTTTTCCGGTACCATCAAATCCTCCATTGGACTCGGAATCTTACTCAATCAGGGAATTGGGAGTACCATTCGCGTTTCTTTAAGTGATGATCCCGTTAAAGAAATTAAAGTCGCCCGTGAAATTCTGAAAAATTTTGGTTTAATTAAAAACATGCCTACCTTGGTTTCCTGCCCGACGTGTGGTCGTCTCGATTACGACATGATCCCTCTAGCAAAAAAAGTTGAAGTGTACTTAGAAGGGATCCATCAAGACATCACCGTCGCTGTGATGGGATGTGCCGTTAACGGTCCTGGTGAAGCCCGTGCGGCTGACGTTGGCATTGCTGGTGGTAGAGAAGAAGGAATCTTATTTAGAAGCGGTGAAATCGTCAAAAAAGTCCCTGAATCAGAAATGTTTGAGGCTTTGATAGAAGAGATTGAGCGCTTTGTTAACGAAAAATAGCTACGATTATTGTCGTAGCTTCAAACCGTTGACGGACCCAAAAAAGCCAATCCTCCGTTTTTTGTAACAACGTATTCGAGAAACATCAACAAATCGCGTTTTTGACGAAATGTTGATGTTTTTGAGATGAAAATTGGGGAATCGGCAACTGAAACTATCAGGTAACCCGCAATTTTGAGAAAAACCTGATAGTTTGAGCACGTTTTTCGAGCTATCCGAGTAGTTAAAACATCAACATTTTACGATTTCAACCAGTTTGTTGATGTTTTTGAGGTAAAAATCGGGGAATCGGCGACCGAAACTATCAGGTAAGTCACGATTTTAGGAAAAACCTGATAGTTTGGGCGCGTTTTGACTTATTCGGGCAGTTAAAACATCAACATTTTACGATTTCAACCAGTTTGTTGATGTTTTCAGATCTAGATGCTAAAAGAGAGCGATTTGCTCAACCTATTGCGTTTTTTGATCCTTTGCTAATGATTTATCTCCATTATCAAGGGGGCTAGCTTATTCGTCAACAATCTATGGCTACGATTTTTCTGGTTGTAGCTTTTTTTCTATCAAAATCTTTGCCTCTTCAAACGATTCAATGTAATCCGTTGCTAATTCTGATTTCGGTTGCCCTCGTAAAATCTGAACAACCGGTAGGCCGGCGCGCGCAGCCGCCTCAACCCCCACCTGTGAATCTTCAAACACGAGGCATTCTTCAGGGGTAGCATCGGCTTGTCTCGCAGCCAATAAGTAGACATCGGGTGCAGGCTTCATGTTCTTTACGTCGTCCCCAAAAAACATAAAATCAAAATACGAATCAATCCCTGTCTTACTGACTACAACTTTACCCCATTCCTTTAAAGAAGACGTAGCCAACCCAACAATCAACCCTTGTTGCTTGCAAAATGCAAGCAATTTTTTTGCGCCTTCAAAGGTTGGGAAGCCGACCGTTAGTAGTTGCCGCTCCAAATCAACTAAACTTTCATCCAACCACTTCTGAGCCTCATCACGGGATCCCGTCACCTCTTCCAACTTCTCCAATAATCCTGGCACACCAATCCCGTTCCACAATACCAACTCTTCATGAGAAACCTCCGCACCATACTTCTTGAATACACGTTGGAAACATTCGTCGTGGACCGATTCACTGTCCACCAACGTCCCATCCATATCAAAAATGACACATTTCAACTTTGCCATGTCAACACTCCTTGCTACGTAAACACTACATCCATTACGAAAAAAATTATCCCCAGAACTATCTAAATAAATGACAATCTAGGGACTTTTATCCCCAGAAGTACCTTGTTTCACGTGGATCTGGGGATAAAAATCCCTAGATCCGCGATTATTCAGCTAAAATGGGGATTCTAATTGTTTTCTTAATTAAGTCTTAATCAAAACCTTTAACTCTTCTCCTGACATGGTGGCATCAAAACCTTCTCGCCAATCCTCAAGCGACACCACCTTTGTAATCAATTTATCGGCATCGATTTTTCCCGCTTCCAATAGCTCAAGTGCCGTGCGCCATGAACTTGGCTTTTGTGATCGACAACCAATATAAACGATCTCCCGTTGAACGATGCTTTCTTGATCCAGTGCATTAAACCGCTCAGCAAAGATGCCAACCTGTAC
>Ga0136643_10008090_pt1 | contig 15319 bp, 6 predicted proteins | sample TergutLab28metaG_FD_96883 | JGI IMG/M metagenome (GOLD analysis project Ga0136643, IMG submission 96883) | Labiotermes labralis P1 segment gut microbial communities from Petit-Saut dam, French Guiana - Lab288 P1 (version 3) (version 3) | ecosystem: Host-associated > Arthropoda: Insects >... | reverse complement strand
ATCTCAGTAATTAACCAACTTGATGCACAAAATTTTTGTTTTACAATAAGTTTATTTCATGCCTCTACATGTTTCGAGCACATGTGCTCATCATCAGGAGGTCAAAATTGCATTACACAGCCGTCTCGTGCACGAGACGGCCACCTATAGTTGTGATGATACCAGAGGCTGTGTAATGCAATTTTGACCTCCTGATGATGAACAGATGTACTCGAAACATGTAGAGGCATGAAATAAACTTATTGTAAAACAAAAATGTTGTGCATCAAGTTGGTTAATTACTGAGATAAATATACTGAGATGCACGGTCAGCAAAACGTAAAAAATTGTATACTTAGATATCTTATAAAGCCTTTTATTGTAATTTGAGCATTTAAAACGTACCCACCATATCAACTGCATATACCCGTACAACCATCTTCCTGCAAATAAACCCTCGCGTTCGAAACATGTAGAAGACGTCAAAATTAAAAATTAAATATTATTTGAAAAAATTGCATTTCGTTAGTTTATATTTTACAGTTGTATAAATACTATTTTCACTCTACACGAAACACTGAGCCTGGGTATAATGCAGTACACTTAGGGCCAAAACGCAAACACACATCTTTGCACATTTAACCAGAATCATTGCACACCGCTACAATAATGACTAACACTATGTAATCGGAGAAGTCTTACTGGAATCCACTGCTGTTCCATTCTGCCAGCCAAACACGCAGGCAATTAATAGATTAAATTATACACGCAGCACTTTTATTACCACTTCCGTCTTACTGCGGGCTCCTCGTAAGATAACGCGGGGTTCGTAATTAAACGAGTTTAATTATCAAATAAATGCTGTAATGAGAGGAATTTCCATATAACGTCTTTCTCCGCGTCATAGATTTAGACGAAGTCATAAAAACACTTACTGGAGGCCACTATATGAGTTTTGCCTACAATAAAACTGGGATGACCGATTCCTTGATTGCAAAGGCGAGGGCAGACAAATACAGTGATATAACTGATACTTTCTGTTGGTTCGTCATCGTCTGCTAGCAACAGTACAGTAAGAAAGGAATATGTGAAAGTAGAGAAGACCTGTGTTTAACCAAGCGCCGCGCTGTCTAGCAAGTGGGAGAGTGAAGGTACAATTCCACGCGCTCTTACCCTCGGCATTAGCTGGAGGCAAGCGTTCAGTTTCGCTTTATTGTGGGGAAGCAGCCTTCCGTCTCGTCTGGACAAAAGGTTGGGTAAACGCCACAATCGGTGTGGAATAATCCAACTGCGATCCCTTAGTCTTCCAGCCCGTAGCCTAGCCACTACACTTACTGAGCTATCAAGGCTCTCGTTCAATAAATTCAGTACAATTAAAATTAAATGCGCCATGATGGAATATAATTAGTACTTTCTAAATAAATAAAACATATTGACCCTTAGAGGTCGGGATACCTCAGTCAGTGGCTGTGCAAGCGGTGTTTGATTCGCGAAAGAATTTGTTTTCTCTTCATTTAATCCTGGCGGGACCTGGGACTCTCCCCACCACCTACCCTGTGTGTATCAGGGGGCTTTCCTTCGGCTACAAAGGGCTAATGCCACTGCAGATTACGGTACAAAGGCTGTACTTACACTCCACGCATCTGTGGCTCTTAAATAAGTACAAATGTAACCTTATCATACCTAACTCAACAGATATTAACATGTGTCAGTAGCACACAGCAATGGGTGTAGGAGGAACTGACTATTGTTATTGGGGCTATAATGTAAAACAGCTGCTTTGAAGAATTGGTTGAAAACTCTTGGATGGCGTAATATTAAATTTATAAATTTCAAAATTTATACTGTTAAATTTTTAAGTATTATATAAAGGTGAAAATGAAACCTTGTACAATATATTGTGATTTGCACAATTCGTCCAGTTACGGACGGTACAGACGATAGCTTCAATGCCGAAATAAGTAAGATAAACAAGAAATAAGCCAGTAATTTTCAATGATAACATATTGAATACGTTTTGCATAACCGCTACATACATATAAGTATATATGTACAGAGTGTTTCGTTTATGGTGTCCCAAAGCACGGAGCTGTCAATGAGTATCCTGGGGGAAAGAAACTACGTATTCGATAAAGTTACATGGCTCAGGAACATGAACAAAGAGATAATTTTACCTATTGCCTGGACCCTGTACTGAGGATAGTTTTATTAAAAATCATCGTCTCCAGTAAAGGTAACGGTCAAAGTTCACCCTAGAACAAGCTACGAAGGCCCAGAGGGGGAGTAGGGGTATAACTCCATTCTTTCTTTAACCCCGGCGTTAGATGGGATGGTGTTCAAAGCCACGCCCCGGCCACTTTACCCCCGGAAAAGGTCCGGTAACCACCGTATAGGATGTTGGGTAAGCCCTGGACGGGTGCGGAAAATCTCACCCCCACCGGAATTCCATCCCCCGACCGACCAGCGAGTCACTATACCGAATACGTCATCGTCTCCAGTACGTGGTAAAATATGCTTAAATAATTAACAGCTCTCCACTTTAAACATTTTTATTCGCAATAAAGAAAAACTTGCCTAACACGGGATTTTGTGACTTTGACTCTCCGGAAGTGCTTATGAAAATGAGTTGACCTAAACTAGTTCAGTGTGTATGCATGAATTTCGCAAAGTCATAAAATGAAAACGTTGTAAAATATGTTAGTAAAAATGCACGGAGAGTAAGAAGACATCCCGGTGCCGCACACAAATGAGTAAGCGTTTCACCACTCTCTCACCTGAGCTCACCAAAACATTCAGCTGGCAAAACTGTGTTGTTATTGTTGTTGAAATACCGAGTGACCGGAAAATTCCAGAGCAAATTGCAGCGAAACGCGGTCATCTTACCTCCGATCAACCGTCCACCGTATAAGACGACCCGCTCGGTCGAAACTACAGAGCAATTACTGTAAATCGGTTCCGAATTAATTTAGCATTTAGGTAACAAAACACTGTGTTTTTTTTGTGGGGGTAGATAATGTATCGCACAGAACTATATTTACATAGAGCTAGCCGACACCTACTTACACCTAAGCGCCAAGCTGACAATTCGTCAAATGGCGCAAACTCCTGACGAAGTATTTAGGACTTACACGTGTTTCGGGGACTTGTTTTGTTATTCTGTACCATACCATATTATACATGTGTTGTTTTTGTACTGAAACATTGCCCAGGTTCGGTAATTCGGCTTCTCGCCTTCGTTATATATTAGGAAGCGGATTCCAAACGGCAGCCTTACCGGCTTTCAAGACCTACATTTTCCACCAAGTCAGATCGGATAACACAGGGTTCACCGTAGTCCCAAATACGGATTCAAATTTCCTTAATGTTAGGCCGAATACCTTAAGATTACATACATAAAGCGTTGTTGTTCATCGTAAATGTTGGGGAAGTGGACGAACACGGCAAGAAATACAACGTACATGACCCCTACACACTGCGATCACTGAGCTGTAAAGAAGTTTGCCCTCGAACGACTTTTGGGACATGCTGTACAACCTGCAACGCAACGTGTGAGAAACACGAAAACAGAGACATTGCGCATCAAGTGTTAACGTTTATTGCCTGTGAGAAGTAAGGAGGTTAACCTGTGTTACGTCGCGGTACTTAAAGGGGGTCTAACAATACACAAGTGTTACTGCCATGATCTTATCGTATATACAGAAGATTAGAGGGAGCGGATTTCACTACTAGTCTATAGCCTGCAGACACCGCCGTTAGAGGAGAGATATAGGTTTATACGGGCGTGGGGAGGAGAGGCATGTCGTATAAGCCAGTAATTGCTACAGTCATAAAGTCCAACTTTCTAATGGAACATGTTTATGGTCTACATATCTATTAGTGAGGTTGCAATATTACTGTTGTGTCAAATAATGCAAACAACACGGTAGACATTCATCGATCGCGGATGTATTTAATATCTCCTACAAAATTCGACCTTCTGGGCCCCTGTGTTGAAAGATACGACCTGGTAATGTAAAAAAGGGTTCTTTTTATGGAATTACGTGGCATCCCTGCATATATCCGAGAAGGCGAACACATTCAAGAGATAATACATTAGCGATCTACGAATATGTACCATGTTGACAAAATTGGTGTTAAGGTTACCCCATAACCTCTCCTCATGGCACAGAAAGGAGTAGAGGTACAGCTCTACTCTTTCTTTGACCTCAAGGCCAGATGGGGTGGGTGTTTAATGCCACGCCCCAGCAGCTTTACCGCCCCCTCCCCCCCCGGGAATGAGCCTGTACACACTGTACAGGAGGCTGGATGGACCCCAGGGCCGGTGTGGCTGGGTGCGGAATATTTCGCCCCCACCGGGACTCGATCCCCGGACCGTCCAGCCCGTAGCGAAGCAAAACTGGCGTACATGGTAAAAATATATTATGAAATTACTGTTTATTTGTTTATTACATTTCTCTCTTGAGATTATTACTTTTGTAAACAGGCAGCCTAGGTTCAGTTTTTTAGGCGCGTTCACAAAATTACGGAAAGCGACTATAAGCTTCGTTATGTCTGTCCGTCAGTTTGTCCGCATGGAACATCTCGGCTCCCACTACACGGATTTTTATGAAATTAGGTATCTGAGTGTTCGTCGAAAGTCTGTCGAGAAAATTCAAGTTTCATTAAAACCCGACAAGATAGCGAGCACTTTACATGAAGACCAATTTACATTTTTGACCATATCCTGAGCAACTCTACTTAGAATGAGATTTGTCTGAGATAAAATTTGTAGAGAAAATCAAAACACACATTGAATGTTCAGTGAGTCCTTTTTTTTTATATATAAAATCGTGCCGTTTATGAGATAATGTGGAAAAATGTTGTAGAGCCGAGCAGCCACAGATGAAAATATGGCGCATGCGCATTACACGATGGATACCTACGGCTAGAAACACACACTCAGAATATGTAATACTTACTCCTTGTCCACTGGAACAATGGTTGCACGAATGCGTCTCAATGTCACTTTGTACGCACAATGCCTGTCTTTTTCCGTCATAACCTCAGAGCTTCGCATCGTTCCCATGTTTGTAACACCTTTCTTACGCTGTGTGTAAGGTACGTTTATGACCTACCCCCGCAACAAAGTTCGCGTCACTACGCAGCTTCAATTGTTCATTACTTACGTACCTCGAACCGAAAATCTTGTTATTTTAAATCATATACATATATTAACTAAGCCAAATTTGGACATTTGTCCAATATCTATCACCGTACATCAATTCATAATCCTCAAGGCCAGTTAGTGTCGATCAGACCACACACTTCGTGCGTCCGCCATGTTTCAAGTACAATGTAAGGCACTGAATTGACCCCATTGTTTAATACTGATAGCAAGTTCACTGAATATCGGCTAACGTGTTTAGAAGTCGAATTGGGGACAGGCAGATAGTGCGATGGCCCTGATAAGTTACTGTCTTTCTTTCTCAGCCTAAATTCTTGTTTTTCAGTTGTGATGCATCAGCTATCAGTAGTGCAACGTACAGCGTGGTTGTGTTCGCAGTAACAACAGTGTAGGATAAAGGCTGGATGACTGGACTGATTGCTTTCGTCTTGATGAGTCAAAACTCTTCATTCTTCATTGTAACACAGATCAACAGGAGAGCTTGAAATTTTGCATTTCCGGTTAAGATTTCCATGGATAATCCTTCCATTACATTCCTAAATTGATGAAATGCAGTGTACTTCACACATTTCTTGACAGACAGCTTGATAAATAGATGACGCTCCTAACAGCGAATAAAGATCGAGACTGCAACACCAACTAAACACAAGCAGACCTGGTCTGCTTCGTAACGAGAAATCTTTTTTTTTGCGACAGACACTCACAGCCAGCCATTGCTGTTCGTGTTACGGGACTGATTTGCTGCTTGGAGAAAGGATGTAAACAGTATTTCTACCAACAGGCTTTTGTATAAGTTACACCGTTTCAAACAGTTACTAAAAACATTAATGGTCAAATGCAGATGATCAAATGAACGTTGCGTGTACTACAATCACGTCCCTGTAACCCGTACATTCAACATAGGCAATTAAATTCCAGAAGACTTAAATATTTACAATTCCTTCACTTCGGAACAAGGAAAATCTTTCTGTACCTTTTTATCGAAAATGATTTCAGTAATTGATATTATCGACTTGTGGGTTATGGCATCACAGAAGCATCCAGTAAATTCTTATTATTCCCCTACAGTCTTCTCCCATTATTAACGGGATATGAACGAAGTCTCTAATCTCTATCTCTTCCCACAGTCTTTCTTTTCCGATTTCTTGACAGACATACGAGTACTTGTTCTACTTGATGTCTTCTTGGCAGCTAAAAAAGCCATCGTATATTGGATCTTCCCACAAGTCACTTTCCTAAAATAACTGATTCTAACGCCCTTCCCAGTATCTTCGTTCCACCCATTACTTTTATATGGCCAAATAATTTGTAGTTGTATCCTCCCTATGGTCTTGAAAACGTCTGAATATCAATTCCTGATTTCACTCCTCTTGTTTTCCCTTTAAAATTTCATAACATATGCATCGATGTTTTACTTTTTTTGCGTAAAGTGTGACGTCAGAACTACTTTTAAACTTACTTCGTATCACGTTGTTTTTAATGCCATGGAGGAATTTTTTTTTTTCCTGAGGAAGTTTGTTCCTAGGGAAATTTGACAAATTCCTATCAGACGACGTGGCATTATAACCCAGACGACAATCCAAACACTGAAGCCGATTGATTCTGTCCCCTTGCGGAATATGAATGACTTTTGACATGGTAAGATCTGGTGACGGATGAAGCTTTCTTTCATGCAACACGTCACGCTGAACGAGGAAAATATGGGAAGCATGGTGAGGGGAAGGACGTGGGTAGAGGGGGAAAGCAGAACAAGGGGAGAGAGGAAAAAGGGTGAAATGAAGGCATCTAGAGGAGGCAATGTTCCTGAACAAGGTCACAAAGTTGGTCCCAGCACGTTTATATTCACGGTAAATATTTTTATCTCGGTTTTCCACGTCGTTGCTGTTAAAGTACAGAAAGAAAATAAGATTGAATTAAAACTTTATGATGTAAATATATTGCTCCTTTATACACACAACGTAGGCTGAAGGGTCTAAAGGATTCTCCACAAAAGAAACTTAACCCGGAAGTGTACTCGAAAGCATGCAAATATGAAACCTGATTACTTGAACATAAGTCTCTATACTTATTATTAAATGTAATGGAATGTTATTAAATATTATGGGAAGAAATTTTCCTTTTTTTTTACGTATACAAAAATTTGCTTCTTCTTATTTAACTTCAATCAGAAACGGTAGCTGTGAAATTCTCATTAAAAAAAAAACATCAGTGAAATACGCGAATGACCTGTCGAAAGACCGAGAACTACCAACCTAATGCCACTGCGTCAAATCCCAAAATAAATGTATCTTCATCACCATAACTGTAAACATCTCAAACCTGGTCGGCATAACCTTACTTTACGTTGCGAGAGGCACAGTTCTAACAGCGCTGTTTGCTGAAGAGTAAAGTCTGCTGGGATGTGAAGCTGTGTCTTTGGGTGAGTAGCTCTCCTGACGGACAGACTGTCACATTGCAGAACTCTTCCATTTTCTCAATTCACTCCCAAGCAAGATGGCGTTGTGTTTAGCGGTCGCCGTAATTGTGCGGCAACTTCTACGACATAGGTGAGTGACGTGTAGCATAAGACGCTGGGTCGCAGCAAACATTTATTTTCTTACTTGCTTACTTACTTTCTTACTCCATGGAGCAGAGTCGTTCTTGAGAAGCTAACCGATTCTCAACTAGAGAAGACATTTCCTGAATTTTATGGAACCCGAAGGCTGATTACCGCATTCACAACAACCCGCCACCTGTCCCTATCCTTTGCCAGCTCGATCCAGTCCATGCCCCTACATCCCACTTCCTGTATATCCATCCTAATATTATCAACCCATCTACAACTTGGTCTTCCGAGTGGTCTCTTTGCCTCAGGTTTCCCCACCAAAACCCTGTATACACCTCTCCTCGCTCCATACGTGCTACATGCTCGGCCCATCCCATTCTTCTCGATTTGATCACCGAACAACATTTGGTGAGGGGTACAGACCATTAAGTTTCTCATTATGTAGTTTCCTCCACTCCCCTGTTATCCCATCCCTCTTAGGTCCAAATATTCTCCTCAACACCTTATTCTCAGACACCCTCAGCCTACGCTCCTAATTATTAATTTCGGTACTAGTTACAGGTTTGTGATAGGTTTCGCACGCCGGCTGCTGTACCCTTGGGGAAAGAACCGCCGTACCCATTACACTGGACGCTGGGTGGGCTCTAGAAACGGTCTGTAGACGTTGGAGAAAAGCCTCCTTAACTTGCTACGAATCGAGTTATGAATCCTTGTCTGTCCAACCCATAGCATATTCGCTACGTCTACTAGTTCTTGTAAGCAATTGAGAGCCACGCTACGAATACTTATGTGGGAGTACGGACAACTATAGTGGCGAATGTACAGTATTTACCTTCAGTACTAAATGTAGGTAAATGGTCATATTCATGTCCCGACCCCTTTAACCGCGGTACCTGAGCCCCAACTACATCTCAAACATGAGACTTCGGTGGACCCCAGATTCTGAACGCTGTGTAGAAAACAAAATCTCTGCCCAATGCCGAGAGAGAGAGAGAGAGAGAGAGAGAGAGAGAGAGAGCGCAAGGGGGGGGGCGGTAAAAGTTACCGGGGCCCGGGACCCGACTATGTTGCATATATTTATATCTTTCTCGGTTGTATCATCATTTGCCCACCGTACAAATTAACCCTTTCAGACCAAACCAAAGTCTCTCTTTCCGATCCAGTGTATTGATTTTTCGTCGGTCCGCCCTTTCTGGAGGACCCAAAAAATTTTGTCCACCGGGCCTGGAGCCCACTTTCAGCGACCCTGTCTCTGCCCCTGCCAAAAATCTAACCCAGAATTCCGGTCGTCCAGTCCGTAGACTAGTCACTGCTAGCTAATCTACTTTGACCCCTTGACTGCAGTGTAAACGCGGGGCACTCACCGTTAAATGTCCGACATCTCAGACACTTGTGTGTGGTGGGTGGCATCATCTATTTGCGCAACTAGTCTTGGCAGAAACAGTCATCATCAGGCGAAATGTCCCAAATATAAAAGTTACTGTAACGGCAGTGTACATTTCTCATCATTAAAATAGAAGTTTATGACCACTGTCAAACAGTAAAGTGTTAGAACAATATCACACAGATAATAATGTCACTCTGTTGAGTTTTTATGTCGTTTGTCGTTTTTAGGACCATTCGTAAAGCTGCATGAAACGACCATTAGCGTCATCATGTCTTTTGTCTGTCTGTCTGTCCTTCCGCCTGCCTGAGTGTAACAACTCGGCTCCCGCGAGACGATGTTCGTGAGATTTTAAACTGAGGATTTTTATTAAAGAATCAGTCCAAGTAATTCAGTTTGGTTACAATTCTAACGTAGCAGGCACTGTACATGGAGACCTACTTACATTCATCACAGTATCTCGCTGAAACAGTATTAGCTGAGTAAAATTTTAAATGAAAGCCGTAAAGAAATCAAAACACATTTCAATCAAGTACACATATTTTTCCCTAAAATAGCGCCATTGACGTGATCATTACAACAAATACGACATAGTAAGAGAGGCCAAAGACATAATTATCTACATGTAAGTTTGTATTCTTGTTGTTACGTAAGTTTCGTATCCAGTCCCCAATTTTTTTTCATACGATTTACACCAGGCATAATTAAGAAAAATAACTTGCGATTACGTTACTACATCAAGGATTAAGAATGTGCTATTTGATAGGGTAAGAATAAGCCTCCAATTTTTGTATGGAGTAATGTTCGTGAGTCAGCAATTACGAACATTTCGTCGGGCTAAATATACGAGGTTATGTATGACCGATTAATTTACCATGGGCAACACCAGCGTTGAAATATAAGGAATAAGTTCTCTAAGAAATAAAGTAACACCATTTCCGAAGGACAAAAATCGAAAAGTGTGGCTAGAATTGTATTTAATGGTAGCCTATTGCCACCTTTAACGGCATTTAACAACAAAATAATATTGCCAAAGCCAATAGTGTGTTCTGGTCCTCGAAAACCCAAAGAATAACAAGCCAAAAAACCATATCGTCAAAGAACAGCGCAACAGTGCTACTAAAACACGCCGATTCACATGTTGAAATAATACGACATTTGACAGCAAAATAATGTTACCAAAACCAGCAGTGTGCCTTGTCCACTGAACAACGGAAAGTTAGTATTGCTACAAAAACATGTCGTAACCAAACAGAAAACAGTACAGCTAGAAAACATCTGCACTTCAAACAAGAGAGAGCAATTAGTATACTAATTAGAAAGTAGCAACATAAAAGATAAACAGTCTCAAGAATCTCGACAAGGTGCATTTTTGTATCTCTTTTGTATATTTTAACGTTTCAACACTGTCCCGTTTCGGCAAATTTCCACTGTAATGATGACAAACATACATCGCTTTAACGATGACATTTAGATTGCAGATATTTCGTCTGCTGGTGGCACTTTCACTGGAAATTAGCTGCAAAAATAAATTGTGTAAATCCCACATCCCAGAAGACGGTACTCCTCATAGTCATCGCCGTGACCATCTCTACTTTATCACTACATAATCTCCCACACACATGTGGACCAAAACCACACTTGTCCATTTATCCACGCATTGAAGCCCGATTCACACCTCGCGCATGTTCACCGTCTGCTCACATTTAAACGTATTTGTTCGTGATCCCTAGTGCTGAAGCTCCGAAGGATTTTGACAGTCTCTTGACTGGAACGAGAGTGTCCCTGCAGTGTGAATCGGACTTATCAGTTAACAAGCATTAGGAAGCGTATTGTCCTTCCGACTTACGTGTAGTTTGTAGTCTCGAAATTCGGAGGGTAGCGATTGTACTCCGCTACACGAATTGTGATGTCCATGGTCGCAGTCACATCTCTGCTGGATGTCGCTACGACGGTTAGGTTGTAGCACTCACCAGAATTCTTCGATATGTACCTGAAAGACAGAAATCAGGATGACAACTGAATACGTGGAACACATGCGCTTAGGTAATAGGCCAGAGATGTTACACTTCGAAAATGTGTCAGACGAATGACGCGCTAATCGAGAGAAGCAGCCAAAATGTACAATACTCCGAAGAAGTGCTTCCCAAACGTTTTGCTCGCGGAACTCTTTTGGCTTCGAGAAATAACCATGGATCCTCACATCCTTGATCAATTAAATATAGAATCCGGGTGATAAGTATCCAAAATTAGATATTTATATCTCACAATTGATTTTAGATAGCTACAAATTCAAATCAACAGCATATGCAAGGATGCATTGCTTGATTTTATCTTAATCACAATGAGTTTCGCTCACTTCGTGGGTACAGGAAGTTTCTTAATTAGATATTCTAAACATCATGCGAAATAAACATATCTCCATTTAGAGAGTTTCTGGGTTATTTTTGACAAAACTTTGCTCCTTTAATTGAGAAAAATTAGTCAACCTCAAAGTAGCCATTACAGAAATGTGTCGAAGAATCCCCTGGGAACTGGTCGCGGATCCCTTGGGATCTACGGGGCACAATTTGGGAACCAATGCTCTGAAGAATAAGAAGAAATAGAGGAACTTGGCGACAGTAACGAGAACAGTACTTGCTACCAAGCAAAATGGTGAGTATTCTGGTATTCTCGTTGCGTGCCATGTAACGTGATGGGAGTTAAGCCAGTCGGCGCCAGTTGCTTCGTCACTGTTTGTTACTTAACGGCGCCATTAGTATGTGGCCCTACATAGCTTAGAGTTGTAAGAATTAAAAAAAAACTGCCACTCAAAACAGTTTTAATATATTGATATTATTGTGCTATATTATTTCGGCTCAGGTACTAAAGAAAAGTTGTCATATGCCTTTTTTCCTGACGATGGTTCTGCACATGCGCCGAAACGTGTAGCACAACGTCACAATAAGATCAATAAACAAAAAGTGCTGCGATTGACAGTTGCTTTTCATACGCTTGTGTGTCTGTTCCACAAAGGGAAGTTCCACTTAAAAATAATCATAATGTAAGATGATCAGAAGATGAAGAATTGGGAAGAGCGTGGGGGTGGTCATACCCTACAATGAGATAGAGTACTACGCTGGCAGTTGCCTGGAGTGACTGGTGGAAACCACGATAATGTTGAAGAATATATGGGGTTGCATGATCGACAAAAAAATTGTAAAGAATTCAGAAGGCTGCGGTCATGACCTTGATCGAGATATAGTACTAGAACTTGCTGAATGGTCTGATGAAACACGCGATGGACCTTGGTAGGGGATGGCCAGCATGCCGGCCGGGAAACTGAACAGGTGCTTAGCTCCAGAATACAAGTCTAAAGCGCTAGCACTAGGTCAGCTTTTTCGGTTTGTTGTTGTTTTTAGTTCACTTCAATTTGTTATTTTTAACATGACGGCACAACAGCCATAAGGCCAATTGCAGGGACAGCATAGGAAAATACGAGAAAACACACCAATATCCAACCACAAACACACAGATGTAGGACAGAAACAATAGAAAAAATCATGTCACATAACAGAAAACATGAGTAACATCATAAGTGTTACAATAAAATCGTTTGAGAGATATATTGCTGAATATATTGATAGGTATTTCCATTCTGTTTAATATGACTCATTCCGTGCATTGCGCTTGATGTGTTCTGTGGTGTGTACCGCAGTACACACCACAGAACACATCAGCACGCGGCATAGAGACTTGATACTTCTGGAACGAAAACTTCGACATTTGATATCTGTATATATGCATATATATACACACTATAAATAATAATATATCAGTGAATTTGAACCAAGAATAAGCCAACATCATACTATTCGTGGCAACCATTTTATTGTGCATATATCTACTCTTTTAAATGTTTAACGTTTTACGTGTCAAACTGATGTATTAATATCACACATTCCTTTGTGCTTACGAATCTCTGAGGCTTGCGATTTATCGCTGAAACATGCAGCAAGATTTATGTTAATGGATTTAATAATTTTGGAAAATAATCCCAGTGGAGGCGAGATTTTCCGCACCCGTCTATACCGGCCCTGGGGTCCACTCAGCCTCCTATAATATGGGTATCTGGTCTTTCCTGGGGGGGTGGTGTTGACCACCCACCCCCATTTAGCGCCGAGGTTAAAGGAACAGCAGAGCTATACCTATACTCTCCCTCTGTGCTTTTGTGGACTATTCTAGGGTGAAATTTATAACACAATTTTACACAATTTATGTGCACATGCTGGTATATATATATATATATGAGGGGTGCTGATAAGTCCTTAGCCCGACCAGGAAGGAAACAAGCTACAGCGACCAAACTCGGGATTTATTCAACATACTCTCCACGAAGCTCCATATACTTCTTAGCTCGTTGCTCTAACTTTTGCAACTTAGAATAAAATAAATTAATAATAATAATATGAACATAACTACTTTTTATATATACTTAAAGCTGCATGGCTTAACGTCTGTACGGAACTAGCACTCTCCGCTGCGAAACATCTCAGAACAGCGCATATTTTAAAACGTAAATTGCAATCTATAACCTGCCACGCAGTCCCGGGGGGAAAGATGTGTAATTTCTACTCTTTCTTTAACCTCGGCTCTAGATGGGGGTAGGTGGTCAACGCCACGCCCCGGCCACTTTACCCCAGGAAATGACCCTATTGCCATTGTGTAGAAGGTTGGGTGGGCCCCTGGGTCGGGCTGGACGAGCGAAAAAAAAAATCTCGCCCCTGCCGGGCCCGCAGCGAGTCACTATACCAACTGCACTATTCCGGACCACTTTTCTATTTCCTGATTCATACACAATTTTCTACCTTAATAATCATATTTAAATATACCATCAAGCTGCAAACGAGCAATAATAATAATAATAATAATAATAATAATAATAATAATAATAACAACAATGGAAAGTGAGGACAAAAATGTGTCAGTTATATAAATGGAGCATAAGGTACAATTAAGAAGGGATTAGATCAGAATCTTCAGTTGCTGCCAGGTCACCTGTCGGCCATAGAGCTACAGAAGGTCACACTAAGGAGCACTGCACACTTCATCCATAAAGTGTTGAGGTAAATCGCTTTGATCTCTTATTGAGATCTGGAATTACCGAAAGACCGCCAGCTAATAACACACAGGCGAGGATAAATTTAAAATACTAATAATTATAGACAAAATGGGACGAAATGAGTCTCAGGTCGCAATTAATCTCCCCATGTTTAATGTGTCATTTGGAAATATTTAAATATAAATAAGCGTGGCTGAAAGGTCGATAACATGTAAATAAAGCCTTACAAGACCCTACGTCTTCTGTACATGGGTCTTTCGGCGTTACCATGAATTGAGAAAATATTTTAACGAGACAAATGCAGGCTTTATAATTAACAAACAATAAAATGTGTTCAAACAACGGTACAAGTTTCGTGTTTAAAATTAGACAATTGTAGAATCTGAGGATTTAATACTGAATGTTGAGGCAGGGCGGAAGCGAAACATGAAGATGAGAACGTACGTTTGATAAATGCCAGGGAACCCATAATAGAAGCATGAAAAAGAAATCGGAGAAGAAAATAATGGAACACAGTCATTAATATCGAAATACAAATTGCTCTGCTGAACAATATCGCGCTTTCGATAAAAGTCCTTGAGTAGAGATTGGAAATAACGAATATCAGGAAAAAGGGGACGGCAGAAGTTTAGTAGGGAAACTAGGCAATTTAGCATTCTATTAAATTTACTGTCCAAAGGGGATGTAGAAGACTCTTGAGTCAGTAAAAGCAACTGAATTACTAACAGGAACTTACAGGAACAAAGACTCTTGTTATTTTATACATTTGAAAATAAAGTGAAGAAGACAATTTCGTAATATAACATAAAAGATGGTAACAACCATCAATCCAGAAAATATCTGTTCATACAATAACAAAAAGTTAAGGTACTTGTAAGAAAATGGTTGCTAAACATAGAAAACAATAAACGAGACCGCATACAGCCACACATCACACCTACGTACATGGTATATATACACCATGTGAAAATGGTCTAATGACAAGGAAGGTGGATACATGTAGGCCTAATCTCTTAAGCAGTCTTGGACAGCACCAACAACTACTCAGTGTGGACAGCACCAAAAACTACTCAGTGTGGAGAGCAACAACAACAACTCAGTGTGGACAGCACTAACAACTACACAGTGTGGACAGCACCAACAACT
>Ga0136643_10008089_pt1 | contig 15319 bp, 10 predicted proteins | sample TergutLab28metaG_FD_96883 | JGI IMG/M metagenome (GOLD analysis project Ga0136643, IMG submission 96883) | Labiotermes labralis P1 segment gut microbial communities from Petit-Saut dam, French Guiana - Lab288 P1 (version 3) (version 3) | ecosystem: Host-associated > Arthropoda: Insects >... | reverse complement strand
TTTTCTAGACCTGGAACCGCTACTTTTTTCATTCAAGTAGCTCCTCAATTGACCTCACGAGGCTCACGAGGCTGAGTGGACCCCGTTCCAGACCCACTACTACTCAGAAAATCTGGTAGCGCCAGGGATCGAACCTAGGACCTCTGTATCTGTAGCCAGAAACTCTGACCACTAGACCACAGAGGCGGTCAGAATAAATACCATGAATGTCATAAAATCAGTATGTTCATGTAGCTAAGTAGTAAGTAACCCAAGAAACCCTATCAATAAATAGTGCACAAGTTGCTGTCACTGTATATCATGACATCAGTACAACAACTGATCATATACTATCAGTGGTCTACTGGAATCATTCAGGCACGGCATCCATCCACTTCAGTAAAACTTTCAACCACTACTCATTACTGGCTAAAAGATATATATTTAACTGATTCTACTACTTTTTTAGCTATAAAAATGAATTTCATTTAGTTTCTGAATGACAGCAAAAATACTGCAGTGCACGGACCCAGTGGTATTTAAACTTTGCCTTCAATAACAGAAACTAAGCTTCTAAATACCAGCCTAAGAAGTTAAAATTGCACAAGGGGAATGTACTATTAAATATAATTTTAAAATTAAAGTAATCTCACTGTACTCCTCTTCCTGTAAGCTTCAACACCTGCTCCATGTCTGTGTCAACAAATGACAATATTCTTGAGTAGACACCCTGAAGGCCTCTAGGATCAGACTGCAAAGAACTCTCACTGACAACATCACGCAGAGCAGGTGATACGACCTCTCTTCTGAATAAAGCCTCCACATCAGCAATTTTGTCTAGGGTAATGTAGATTCTCAAACATCGAACCATCCCTTCACTGTCTCTCTCTTGTAAGCTTTCAAGGAACATTCCGTCAAGACTTGAGGTAAGAAGGTCACGAATCTGCTCTGCACGCTACACAAAGAACACAGTGTGACAGCAAACAATAGCAAAGCTGGTTACAAAACTGTGATTTGGACAATGTCATAATTTCACACAAATTTACTATAATTAGACTGCACATATTGTATTCTATACTAAAACTGATATAAGTCAAACATCAAAAGGACTGGTACCTCATTTAAACGTTACATGATTAGCCTGTTAATCAAAAAAATGAAGCCTAAAAACACACACGCTCAAAATGTATTACATTCAGATAAAGAATGAGCACCTTTTGAAAGCCATAACAATGAATGCCTAATATACATTCTGTCCAGTGTAAGGTATTCTTCTGCAAAAAGCAACCATATGAAATGGAATAACATTTCTGCTGCAAGTGAAGTCACACAAAAATTCCTCATGCCGACTGTCTTCATTTAATTTTCTTTCAATACACCAGATGTGGCCTGATATATTGCCTAATTGTGGTCTCTTTCTTAGCTTAAGAAAAAAGACACAACTATACCATACACAAAAGCTTCACAACAAAAGCATGCATAGTCAACCTTTGAAAACAATCAACCTTCCAATGATGCTGATGCCGCTGATGATGATCATGAGCATGCCGATGCTGATGATAACAACAACAGCAGCAGCAGTAGTAGTAGTAGTAACAATAACAACAATAATAATAATAATAATAATAATAATAATAATTCTGTAAACAATTTGATGAGACAGTAGAACACATCATATCAGCATGCCCAATACTGGCAAAAGAACAACACATAAAGCGATAAGATAGTGTGTGTGTGTTCAACTACACTGTAATATATGCCAGGAAGTAGGGTTAAAATTAGACAACAACAACAACAACAACAACAACAATAATAATAATAATAATAGTGACTACAATGACAACAAGAACAACTGGGTTCTCATCATTATCCAAATCCATGTACCATGGGAGACACAACCAACTGGCTAAAATAATTCACCAATAGATCACCATAAGTATAAGCTACTGTGTAAAAATACTCCACTGTACTATACATTCAAGCCAGAACCGGTGCTGACATCAGCTAACAGGACTTTATATTGGGACAGGTCTATCATACCTTATAAAATGATTTCAACACAGCTGCCGTAGTGCTCATTGACAGAGATAATAAAACAGCACTTGTAATAGACAGTGCAGTTCCCTTAACCCATAATTTTCCCAAAAATGAGACAGAGAAAATTATGAAATATAAAAATTTTGCCCTGGAAATCAATAATGTCTGTAAACTTAACAACATTTCTGTATGCACCTTAGTTATCTCACTGGAACAAGTGGTCACCACAAACTTGCTAAAATATCTAGAGCTCATAGGTTTAAATAAAAACATCCTACGAGTGAGGCAAAAAGCAGTACTATTACAAATGTGCATAATCCCACCGACAAGCTCGGGTAGGTGGAAGTTTCCCAGCACACAGATGATAAGATGTGGGATTAAGTCGTCGTCGTCAACAACGACGATGGCAGTGTTGGCCACATTAACGGTTTACTTATGATAGTAACACTTACAATTCATTTTTATCTAATAAACGATACTTATCAATGAAGTACACGTTCTTCCGTAAATAGTTTTCTACTACATATGTTTAGACCCATGTCAGTATTACTGAACTTAAGGATTGCCATATGGAGCTCTGATTGCAAGACTGTATAATAATAAATGTGCGTGCAGACAATGGCAAAGACGATGACAGACAACTAAACATTATATATTCTGTTTCCCTTTTCAAAGTTCAGATCCAAGTTAATGTTAAACTGTAACTTAACTGTCACAAAATGACATATGCTTCCTTGGGAAACTGTACTAACGTCCCACACTTGACCTACTTTAGCTAGTGGACACACAATTCAGTTCTAATCCTACATGCTGTATTGATATAAGGCCTTATATTAAAAATATGTTTGTTTACAATGGGTATGTCATGGGGAATTCCTATTACCTGCTTGTGACTCTCTGTTAAGTCATTTTCACATTTTGAAATGCAGAACTGAAGCTGATTAAATTCAGAAGCTGCTCGCTCCACAAGACCTGGGTCTAGATGCACCCTTTCCTGCTTTCTTTCTGCTTCTTTTTCTTCTCCTCCTCTGCTGCCATCTTCACTCAAGTGCAGAAGTACACTCCACTTTGTCAAAGAACTCTGTATACGAGCCAAACTTTGAAGGCTTCGTTTCCTTGCACGAATCTGCCGACGCTGATCAAGGTTAAATGACAAATTCTCCATTGCTTCATCTAAGTTCAATTTCACTTGCTAAAGGAAAGGAGAAATGCAGTGTTAAGTTTCTTACTAAAACTGTGACTTCCACTATCAAATGTCTTTAATAAAAATACTGCTTTCACATCAACTGTACAAGCATAAATTCACAGTAACATCTAAAGCACTGCTGTGATTTTTCCTGCAAAATCCTATTTGTATTCATATCAATTTGTACATGTTTTACAATTAATTGTGGTACAAACATAAAGCATATTTAGGACTACAATCAATTAATATGATTTGCCTTGGCCAAATGTATTATACTTTATTCATGTTACTTAAATGCACTGAAACCTGAAAATAACATTGTCATTCAGAGATAAACAGGCATTCAGGTAGTGTCAAATTAAAAAACAATGCAACAATAGTAACAGGAAAGACACTTTAAAAATGCAGGTTTTTCAACATCAAAGTAAAAAACTGAATCTAAGAAACATCCAATAAATAGCAAGATTTAAAAAATTATTGGCTAATGTATTCTAATCTTTTACCAACACTAGCCAATAAATAATTCAATTAAGTGTTGACCTAATTCCATTCAAAACACTTTTAAATCCCATTATTTTTACCAAAAATGGTATTAAAATGAGTTCTGAACTACGATAAAGTACCAGATCTCACCAGTTAATACTGTTGTAAGTACCCTAGTTCAGATTTTATTAAGAAATCTTACTTTAACACCTAAATTAAAATAAATGCCACTTCAGAACATGTTTACACATTTGTTCTTTGATTTTTTACATCTCCATACATACATCCATAACACTGACAGTGCAACTATACTGTTCACAATGCAAAGTAACCTCAGCTGGCACTCTCTTAGTCCGGAGGTGAACAAATTCATAAATGATGGATTCAAGAGTGCTCATTTCCTCTAGTTCATGATGTGCCTGGAAAGATGGTGCTTTTGATTTTATAGCTGCAAGTTCAGCTGAGCAAATACCAAGTTTTATGAAAAAATGGTGAACCTCATTTTAAACCAAATGTTTGATACAAATTAAAATGAAGTCTGTTGGTAACTAATGTTCACACTAAATGCCATAGTTCATCAACATCCGTTGGAGTTAAATATTACAAAGCAAAATTTCCAAAATAAAAGGCTTATAACAGGTCCCTGGTTTAGATGAAACACAATTTGGAGTAGTTACACCAATGCAGTTTCTTTCTTGAAATACTACAATTCTGAATATGATTTAAGGTAGTGGCATAAAAGCTTTTTATCAAACATAATACATAAACAAAAAATGTAAGCTTCAAACATACCAACACTTCTTCCTTCAGCTGGCCAAGTGGTATTTGTATACCATTTATGGCTTTATCTAAACCAATTAAGTTGCTTGACAAATTAACAAAATCCGCATAATCTCTGTTTATTAAATCTATCATTGCTGACCGGAGAACTTTCAAATATACTCCCAAATCATCTCGCAGAGTTTCAAGGTTTGCCTTCTTCCGATGGTTCTGAAGAAACTGGTCAACTGAAAAAGACTTCTGAAAACAAGACAATTAACAAAATCACTCTTCCTCCATGTGCTGAGCAATGGGACAGTTTCATCGTAATGTGCAATGGATACCTGACCTAACTGTCCTTTCACAGTCACCAACAGAGCCACCTAACTCATCATTAATTAAACGTGAAATGTCTAAATTGAAATCCGTCCCAATCTTTCGTACGACAAACCGGAATTGTGACATGTCAGCGTTAGAACTGTTACCTTAAACCAAAACATGACAGTGAAATCAGTAGAAACACATTTATTCCTCTCTAAACTTTTAATATCAATATACCCCTCCGTGCAACAAACTTCATAAGTCAAATGATTAAACCTTAATTTTCTGAATAACGTGTTCGTTCTAACCTCACACACATGATACTTCCGCGTACAAATTAAAATCATGCTTCAATTCTTAATACCTTAATGATTTCATTTTTATCAAAACACACATCATTTGGTTCGGTGGGGAGAGGATATGTATCATTATCCTTAGACATCCTCTTCCACTTATCACTACTTCCAACACTCCATAACTCGATCCACGGGTCAACTGCTATCTTTTATCTGTGTATTTGACTGAACTGGTCAGAATCATGGATTACAAAAATGAAATCAGCGATCAAATTGGTGCGATCGGGTTCTAGGGTCCATGGACCCGTCGTTCACTTTGATCGTATTGTGTATCGGTCAACTCTGATCCATGGTCTCGGTCGTTCCTCGTATTTTTGTTAGCCAACGGTAAGCACGGGTCCTGTACCACTTAGCCAATGTCTCGTACAACAGCCTTGGTACAATCTTTTAAACACCTGCGTTTCCAAGCGGGACATAAGTGCAAAAAACGCCCATAGAAATCCGCCAATTGTATTTAGCCAACAAGAAAATGAGTTGCATATTTAAGACATTGTGCATAAACCGTTTTATTTTCCATGAAATCCCGTTTATTTCATACGTTTATCTTTTTGTGTGCAAATAATAAGCGTGTCGCAAACCACGCGCAACAATTAAAATACGAAGGCTAACCATATTGACTTGCAGCGACGAAGGTAAACTTGTCCCTGTACACGCCCTCAAGGCATGTAGGGAGTGTAGATGTGTGGCTCCACTCATTCTTAAGCTCAATGCTGGATAGAGATGATTAGTCAACTTTGCACCTTAGCCATTTTAACCCTGGCAGTAGGCCTATAAATTAGACACAGATACTACTAAGTTCATTTGTGTCTGTACAAGCACATTCCACAACCATTGCACTACACAATTACATTTATCTTAAGGTATTTTATTTTTGTGGGAAATGACTAAAAAATTAAACCACAACACCTGCTGTAAGTTACGTGGTTTTCGCATGTCATTTAAGTGAGAACAATCATTATCAATGTTCAAGTGAGTACAGATGTATTACGTACATCTGTATTACAAATATGAAACACTGGTAACTAAAGCCAGAAGGCCACAATATGAAAACAGTATTTATTCTCAACATTCAAGTACTTAAATATTTCCAGTTTTAATGTGTCAGTCTTATAGCAATTTATAAATATGAATGTGCTCTTAAACTTTGAACATACAAAATTTCCTCTTAAAATTAATGACTTTATGCTCTGAACTTCATTACCCAACTGAACAAGTACAGCAATTTTTTTTTTATTCCTGGCAATTTCTTACCAAAAAGATGCATTTAATATATCATGTACATTATGGACTGTAACACACAGACCCAAATCTATACAAGGAAGCTGCCCATGCAGTTACATTTGTAACAAAAGACACACCCATTACAATTATGATGCGCATAAGAATTCTGAAACACAATTCTTCACTTTCACGAAATTAACTGGAACTCGCTGTTTGTATAAAGCATACAATGATTAGGGTTAAGCAGGAACTCTCTGTTATACAGCTGAATAATAATTCACAAAACATATGCTATTATATTTATTAAAAAACAAATAACATTCACATTTTGGTCCATTAATGTTAGTCTTCCAGTCAGTCAATCACTCACTCACTCCCTAGGCACAGGATATGATATGTTCAAGTTACATAAGAAATTTAACAACAAAAACTGTTCAATTTTCCCACAGGGAATTCTCCAAGGTCAATTCCCCCTATAAATACCAATAAAATGGAACTGATATTCTCAGACTTTTAAGACCATTTCCAACATTACTTTCAAAAGATATTTATACCAGTATTTCCATGTAAGAAGAAAACAGTTTTCACTCTTGTGAAGCAAACTCATGTTCTAGAAACTCAATGATGGTCCAAGAATCATTCCCTTGTGGAAAATACAGCATTTAACAATACTCAAAACACACTCACATATCAAACCGAAGAAACCTCTTCAATGACTTCATTACACAAGTACATACTCAAATTGTACTATCTGTCACGACAAAGATTTCTGTTTGTAGAAGAATGTTAGTCAGTCATGAAAGTTATGATGCTATTATATAAATTCCACAGTCAGTCAAATATACAAACAGAAATTCACAAGATATAAGCAAAAAGCATGGTCATCATCTCAGCATTTTGAACAGTAAAACTCATAAGAAGAAACGTCAGCAACAGCAATTCAGTTTCATGGTAATTCTCCCTCACTGTCCCAGTCCTTGTCAAGGAAGAGAACAGTGATGGAGAAATATTTTAACACGTGTGTTTTTATGAACACTTCAGCTAAATTTGAAATCCTAACAGCAGTGGTGTTGGTATCTACCAAAATCTGTCACACCCCACAAGAAAGTATTCATTTACATTTTAATTTAATCATTATGACACTGATGACAGCAGTAACTTTAAAAAAATTGAAATTTCAACCATGTTAGTTGGGTGCCTGCTACCACACCCTTGTGCTTTAAAAGGAAACTGTGACTGTACTGAATAAGCAGTCAGATAGATAATTAGGGGTGGTTTGCAGCTAACAACACATCATGAAGAATTACAGTAGTTTGTTATGAAGGAATACAAAACACTAGAACTGGACAATCATCAGTAGGACTTACAAAACGTCAAAAGCACTTGGATTGTCAGAAGTCTACAAGGGACATTCTACATGTTTTATATACAGTGGCATCAGTATAAAATGGTTTTTTCAGTGAATGAATTTCATATGTGGGGGGCACTAACAGGCTGCATATATGTAGTAACCAGGAAGTACAGCTGCTCCTTATACCCACACAATGCTGAACTATGGGGAAGAGTTTTAGTTTCAATTTCAGCATAATACTGGGAAAAATGGCACCCATCAGTACGCTACTGAAGGAAAACTCAGGGTTCCACACCCTGTGATGCAGAAACATCTGATGGTGAGTGAATGCTAATAATGCTCAATGGGAAAAGACAGCATATGCCAACAGCAACAACAGTTGTCCATAAGCACAGTGTGCAAACATACATGCACAGAATTTTGTGTTCTGCAATTTGAGCAGAATGGCATTCTTGCCAGCAAGTGCCTTTCACAGCCTTACAAAAATTCCTGAGGAAGATGAAATATGTGGCATAATGAGTTTTGCTGCCCACCACCATTTCCAGTGCTGGTAACATTTTGATGATCAATAAGTCATGGATGCATTCACATGACCTACAACTGAAGAGCAAAATGGTGAGAGGAGGTTTCCCACCTAACCATGTAAGTTTCCACAATACATAATGTGTTGTTTACCTGTCAACTGTTTGTGTTTAACCACTCTGTACTGTGGCATATTTAACAGCATATGCCCCACATTAAGTAGTCCTGAATCAGAAACAAGAACTATTGACATGCATCATTTTCCACCAAGACACTACAGAATTTCACCGTCCTAATAACCTGCAATGCCTGTTGCAAGTTGGTAGTTTGGACATCAATGGCATACCCTCTACATTTCCTGGACCTGTTGCTGATCTTCTACAGGACAGTACAACAGAACTTTGACACAATACTATGAAAATATGACCTTGAAATTTAACTGACTGTGTTACTGCTGTAAGCAGTTTGAAATTCTGTTTCACACTCAGGGATGGGGGCATGTAGCATGCATGAAAACAGAGGAATGCAAATTTTGGTAAAGAAACCTGAGAGGAAGTGATTGCTTTGGATGGCTACCAAAGGTGACACCACCTACTTTGAGTATTTTTAGGTTTTCTCAGTCAATCCAGGAAGATGCTGGGACAACCATGACTTATACACATCACACTCCTTTCCAATCCGTCATTCATAGTGCTGTTTCATGACACTATCAAATTCAAAAAGCACAGTTACGTAAATCAAGAACCAACCAATACATATTAAATACCCGAGAATCAAAACTATGCTTTGGGTGCACAGTGCAATGAGTAATAATGCAACAACCTTCTTTCAGCTAAAAATATAATAAATAACTGGGAGGTTTTTGCCTGGAATATCAGTAGCTGGATGTTAATTTCTGTACTAAGTAGCAGTTTTATTGAAAAATAATATACTAATAAACACATTAAAGTATAAAGAAGTAAAAAATAAATATTGCATTCATAAAAATGTGTTTCCCAAAACCAACTATTTCATCACACCTCCATAAAACTGCTTTTATATAAATATTGATATTTGAGAGTAAGCCTGGCCTGAAATAAATCTTCCCTACTTGATGCAATTCACAGGAAGTCTCTCTATCACAGTCTCTGTATAGATCTGGAATGTTGGTGAAACAGCAAAATCCACTTTGTTCTTACTATGCAGACAGTACAGTAAACCAGGGCAGGGCTGAAAAGTGTAGACAACACCACTCAGAAATGAACACATTTTGATGACAATGGGAAATATGCCTCTCCATTAAATGGTGCAAACTGGAAAAATAGCCATTACAATTCAATACAAACATCTAATTTATGGGAGGGACCTATCAGCATACTAGATTTCATACACCTATGTATAATGTTTATCAAGATCACAGCTGCCATACTGCTTACCATTAAAAAAAAAACAGCAACACATTTTAGGAAGCAACAAATGCTACTTCCCAATATTTTGACCACAGTAGAATTCAGTTAATGGTAATGATGATAACATGATAACTGCAGTGTCAAACAGATCCACCAAAATAATTAAATAATATTACATAAAACATTAATTAAGCCAGTATTGTGTTATGGAAGTGTAACCTGGACCCTTACATAAATGACAGAACAAATGCTACATACATTTGAATGAAGAATATTAAGAATTTAAGGCCCAATACAAGACAAAGGATCCTAGATGGAATAGTGAAATGTAGAATTTATACAAAGATCTAAATATAGTGGATGATATTAAAATTAGAAGACTAGGATAGGCAGGCCATATTATGGGAATGGAAGATTTAAGGATCCCAAAGAAGGTTCTTAATGGGAAATTTCATAATAAAGACCAGCAGAAAAACCAAGAACACGATGGGAGGATAATGTCCAGATGGACACAACATAGATCCTAGGAACACAGGAAGGAGAAGATGAGCAGAAGAAACAGAAGTATGGAAGTGTCTTCTGAGGTAGACCAGGGCCCAAAAGGGGCTGTAACACCACAGAGAGATGGATGGAACTGGTCTTTACAGACCTGTTAGTACTTGGGTTGCAGCTCCTTGAATGTCCACTGCTGGTATGTGTTGACAGTATCACATGGCATGAGAGACAGATGTGATGTCTGAGGATGGAGTGCAACACACTTCTTGTGTACACGATGCAACAGTGTGCGACTTGTCTGAAATAAATAAGACACATAACTCACAACAGAATAAATGACCTGCAACAGCTCAGTCAGAAAGGTGATTTGGCATGGCCTGAATTGCCACAAATCAGAAAATGGCAGTACAAGATGAGGCTTTTTTTAACACTGCATTCAGTCTTATCCTTTGGGTACTGATTATGTGAGGGTGAGATATCTTGAATGTGAAGCTCACCACTCACCTTCATCTAATATCAAGGTGTAGAAGACAATTATTAAATTAGCAGCACACAGGCCAAATCTAGCTCACAAGATTTTTTTCCACTAACCCCCCAGGGGGGGGGGGGGGGGACTTGAACTTCCATACCTTCATTCTACCATATTTGATTTAATATTGCTCTACACAAATATCATGAGCTGATTTTAAGTCTTATTTTACACTGTATTATATAGCACTTTACTGTACTTGTGTAGTATCAAATTTGTAAACCTTCCCAGGTTGGTCTGCTCGACACATGAACTAATAATCCAGGTATAGGCAGTGTATACTCTTTATCAGCTATACCCTTTCATGTCATGGTACTGAGACACAAGTGCAATTTCACCCTCAAATTCACGTGCATTTCATAAACTTAAGTCAGTTACAAAGAAATTTAGGTACCACGTGTTATCAACTCATCAGCTAACATAAGTTACCACTAAAGCCATCTGGCAAAAACCAGACACAACCATATCACCATCACAAGGGACACTGCTTACACTATATTTTCCCAATTCTAGTGCAAGGTTAATTAGCCACTCAAAACTGGCTATTGAAACAATTGGTCAAATATTTTAGTGTATACAGAAAATTATTCATAATATGAACTGAATCTGCTTTAAAAGAGTATGTTTCACTGCAAATTAAATCACAACTATTTATAGCAAGATATACATATACAGTATGCTGAGAAGGAAATTAAGGGATATTAAGACAGACCTTGGGATTATACACTGTGGATACAGAAAGCAGATGAACCAGTGAAACAGCAATGGGCTTAGTTAGAAGTGTTGAACCTTAAGGTTCACATTCAGGCGCATCAAATACGACAACATCCCAGGGAATCAACTCAATGAACCAGGCACCCTACCATCCAATTTTTGCATCTTTTTGTTTTCAGTAAGACACTTCCTGATTTTGGATAGCTGAGTGATTCTTTAAGTCACCTCATCATATTCCCAGGGCCCATCCACAGTACCCAGACGGCAGAAGACCAGTTTTATTCCCTGTGCATCTGCTTCGATGCATCGCTCCCCAACTCCAAGCTGCCCCTTTGCATTCAGTCGCATGAGCTAGAAACACACATTACATATGCACAATTAAAATTTAAAACCATATGTACAGTTACAGCCACACATGCGACAAAGCATTTCTTACTCCCATATTACACAATCATCTCATCTTCACCAATTCTGTTCAGCCTATAGCATAATCTGACAGTCTTGCTACACAGTGACACTATACTGGGTACTGCTGAGACAAGCATTTCTTACTCCTAAATTACACATCCATCTCATCTTCACCAATTCTGTTCAACTTATAGAATAATCTGACAGTCTTGCAACATAGTGATACTATACTGGGTACTGCTGAGACCAGAACCATGAAGATGTTTTAAAATGACTGAAGTTCAGTGTACAAATTTATTTGAAATTTCATGAAATTATATAAATGACATAGCAACCAGGAATCTGACATACAAACCACCAAACTACTTCACTCTAGCAGTGTTCTCTCATAAATCCCGTTGGTGCACACTCTTTCTGTTATAAGCAATAAACCTGTCATGGTAGTGTCATTACTATTCAATAAAGAAGGTTGATATAGGTGAGGCAAGTACCACATATAAAAACTGAGGAATGCGTATTAAATTTGGTAAAGAAACGTTAAAGGAAGAGCAATGAGCAATGGCACAGTTAAGAGAATATTATTACAATGCAACTTGCAGACACAGTGAAGTAAGCAAAAGTATGGACTGGAGTTGTTCAGGATGGAGTTTTTGTCATCATGGTGATGAATTTTCACTTCCATAAAAGCAGAAGTTGCCTTGAACAACCAAATTACTATTCAACTAGTTAAGGTAGATGGTGTCAAGGTGTCAGGTGGCTAACAATAAAGCTTCACTAACAGTTTTTTTTGGGATTGAATTACACAAATCCCCGAACAGTGTTCAGTTTAGAGCCTCCTGACTTTCATCCACCATTAACAATCTTAAATCACTCCACCGTTCTCCACAGACACACTAAAATGGGGACTTGACTTTACTTACATTAATGAAGCACATGGTTTTTGTAATCCTCACCTGGTTATTTCCAAACCCATGGCAATGGGACATCCCCATGAGGCTAGGTGGGCCATGGCCCAACGTGTCCATACAGTTCTGAGAGGCCACATTGCGTAACTACCAAGAGAAGGGTTATACAATTAATTACCTGTGATAGATCACCATTGCTGGTATCACCCATACACTGATACATGCTTATAAAAGTAGGGGCATCTTGCCCCAGAGTGTCCCAGCAAAGTGAAGACAATGCTACGCTGCCAATCTAAAAGAAAACACACACAGTGCAAGCAACAGTCACTAGCAGCATACAAAACATGCTGCAGCATTACAAGCAACAAAAGCAAAGCAGGATATGCAACATCACAATGAAACAATTTACTTAGTTCATTTCTTGATTGTTCTGCAGTCTAGTTATTCAGTACAGTTTCACACACAAATAGCCTTTGCAAATTCATTATTAAAACTGAGACAAGAAGTTCAATCTTTTGCAGTGATAGCAGACTGATGGACAAAGCGAAAGATACCTTGCCGTTGTCATCTAAATTGCCAGAACTGATGGGTTCTTCACCAAACAAAACCTAAGAGATGACCTACATATCCTAGCTGTTAGTTCTTGAAATATGAAGCCATGACAGGGCGGGCAGCCATTGGGCTGATATGAGATGGACTGCAACTTGGCCATCTGAAAGTTGATCAGCCTCTGTTCTTATGATTAAGCAGAGAACAGAACAGATAATTACTATTATAGATACATTCTATAGTGAAGCAATACTTAGCCCTTCAAGAGTACTGTATTAGTTGAATACTTCCAATGTCAAAATACAGATACACAAATTTCCTGAAGATTACTGCCTTCTGAAATGCAGCACATCACAGTAACACATCTACCAGACTGCATGCCACCCCATACCAGAAGACAGTAATCTTCATGTAGTTACATCTGTTGAGAACCTCAAAATCACATGTGAAAATTTCCTGTACCTATCCTGCAGGAAGTACTCAAGAGCAGTAGATTCTGAAAACATGACAATGTATGTGACATACAAGAAAATATAACATAATAGAAAAGGGAGAAATGAAAAATAGACTGATTGACAACAGTTTGGTCAGAGAGCAACAATTCATACTATGGGTCTTACAATTAAGACGGAGTGAATTATGGGAAAGAGATAAAATATATGAAAATAAAGATGAAATTATGATAATCACAACTGCATTTGGAAAAGCTTGCACACTAGACACATGCATGATATTGAGATCAGGCACAGAAGTCCAAGGTATTTACAATTTGCTACAGTGTTCTTAAATTATCAAGAAAAAAATGACAGATTTAAGTTATAAAATGAGTTTAGGAAAATTAAAAAGCGTATGTTTAAAACTGTTGACAAATGACAAATAGCACAAAATTAACAAGGATTTGTAAGCTTTCTTGTGCCTGCTGAGTTCTAAGGAACAGTGAAACACTTACCTCACCCCAGTGCAGATTGGGTGGCAATGCTGGGAACTTGTCATACACATCGTAAGCAACATTGTTCATGAACCACTCAAAATTCTTGCATCCAAGCCTCTCTTTCAAAGCCAGCTGCTCACTAATGTCCCCCATGTCCAGGTACCTGGCAAGGGGTTCCCGAGTATAGAAGTACTCTTTGAATTTGTCATCAAACCATGTTTCTATAACTCTTTTGTAGTTCTGAAAATAATGAACAAATGTTTGACACTGCCTTTCTGAAAACATAACATGGTATAATCATTAAACTCAAATCTTCAGAAATACAAATCATGTGAAATATGAAATTAAATATGTCCACTGAAGATATCTGAAAAAAAAAAAAACTTTTGTTTTCCACAGGAGCAAGTCCCCTTATGACATTCAACACATCAGTAATTTTGAATCTCTACCTACTTTATAAGCATAATGTACAATAATTTTATGGACAGTGTGTACACATAAACTCACAAAATTTTACAAAAACTTTACACATTCTTACAATCGTCACAAGAGGTCCCTTTTTCTTCTGAGCAAGTTTGCCAAAATTATATGGCATGAAACCACGATAAACATGCCCAACACGCGAACATGGAACCCACTCAATGCTGCCACCACACTGCCAGATCTATAAAAGAGAAATGCAAAATAAAACATTTCCTAGCAAACAGTCAAAACAGAGGTCAAGTAAAAATGCTATAAACAATATCCATGTTAGCAACAACCTACGTTGCTGGTCCATGAATGATACGTATTGTCCAGTTTTCAACAAAACATATTTGTAACTTAATGCAGTTCATCTTGTTGCATCTCATATGCAAAGATACCAATAAATAGCTATCAAACACAACTCTTTATTATCAATAATCCAATAACAAGAAATTTTGTATGATGGCTAATTATTGGTACCTTTGCATATTTTAGTACAAACAGCTACCTTAACTTACTTACTTACTCCATGGTGCAGAGTCCTTCTTGAGAAGCTAGCTGGTTTGCAGCTAGTCAAGAAATTCCCCACATTTCATAGAACCCGAAGGTTCATTACCGCACTCACAAGCATCCGCCACCTGTCCCTATCCTGGGCCAACCCAATCCAGTCCACAGACCCATATCCCACCTCCTGGAGATCCATCCTAATATTATCCACCC
>Ga0136643_10008087_pt1 | contig 15322 bp, 7 predicted proteins | sample TergutLab28metaG_FD_96883 | JGI IMG/M metagenome (GOLD analysis project Ga0136643, IMG submission 96883) | Labiotermes labralis P1 segment gut microbial communities from Petit-Saut dam, French Guiana - Lab288 P1 (version 3) (version 3) | ecosystem: Host-associated > Arthropoda: Insects >... | reverse complement strand
TTCACGGAACCCGAAGGTTCATTACCGCACTCACAAGCGTCCGCCACCTGTCCCTATCCTGGGCCCGCCCAATCCAGTCCATATACCCACATCCCACGTCCTAGAGATCCATCCTAATATTATCCACCCACCTACGCCTAGGTCTCCTCATTGGTCTCCTTCCCTCCTTTTTCCCCAGCAAGATCCTATACACCCCCTCTCCTCATCCATACGCGCCACATGCCCAACCCATCTCATTCTTCTCGATTTTATCACCCGCACAATATTGGATGAGGAGTACAAATAATTTAGCTCCTCGTTATGCAATCTTCTCCATTCCACGGTTACTTCGTCCCTCCTAGGTCCAAATATTCTCCTCAACACTTCAAATTTGACACTTGATCTAATAATTATCTGCTAAGCTCACCTGTTTCTTTTTTTGTGTTTATTTTAGACAGACTGAAAATTATCCTGTTTTGACGTATTTGAAGTGCAGTGTCATCATATAATGGCTGTTATACTGTATATTTGTTGCGACTGAAAGAAAGAACATTTTCCAAGCACAGGCAAGCATGGAGGCCTATTACCGAAGGACCAAATGTCACAACTACAACACTGAGCCATATCATGAATATTTCTCGCCCAAAAAAGGTAATGCAAAAATATGGCGATTCGTATAGATTAAATGCACTGCACGAGGTTAGGCCTGTTTTCAAAAATATGAGACGTTGCCAATTACAAATTTTCAAATAGGGGTTAAGTGTTGATATCGAATATTTATCTTGGAGTAAATAGTTCTTTTCCATGTCGAATTTAAGAATATAATTTAGAATATATGGGGTGAAGTTTGGGTGCATTGATGAGAGCTACAGTAACCAAATGTGTCAGGTAGTAAGTATTTTTATCGTGGTCCGGAATACAGCTTCACATATGCCCGTTACAATTAGTGCTGACGAATAAATGCTATCAACCGTTCTGTTTCCGCATTATTCATTTTTTTGTGGCGCTTCGATCCGATTCCGGGTCCTGGCCTCCTTTTTCGGGGCTTCGCAATCACACTCATTGGACACGCCAAACTCAGTTGGACTCATCTGGACGGGTGATCAACCCGACGCAGAGATCTCTACTTGACAACACACAACACTCACAAGAGACAAACATTTATTCCCCCACCAGGATTCAAATCCACAATCCCAGCAAACTAATGGCTGCATACCCATGCCTTAGACCGCGCGGCCACTGGGATCGACAGTTAATTATTCTAGCTTAATTAATTTGACCCAACAAATATTTTCTCTGTTTTACTCAAACACTTTAGTTTTATCTGAAGAAAGGAAAATATAATTTCTTTGCCAACTATAAAGAATGACGACACACCGTTGACTATATATTTTCTGGAACTTACCTAATCGACATCCTGTACAGATACAATATTTACAAATTCTTCGTCATGACTACTGGGCTGTAATCTGTAATTACTGGCATTATCTCCTGTACGACACTTTAATGGAATGTTTTAAATTAGTTATGGGATTATAAATAGATAATTAAATTAATTTATGATCCCTTTAGAAATATTCTTCACTACAAAATGTTCATTTTTATATATAAATCTAATTTGAATTTTATCTATTCTTTTTTCACTTAGATTAAAATTAATATTGGTGTATATTCGTATTATCTAAATTTCAATAAGGAAGTGTCATGATAAAGGTCACTGATTAAATCAAAGCGCAAAATTGAATAAAAAATGTAGATGGAGAAAGGGAAATGAGGTTGGCAGAATGTTAATGTAATTGAAATGCTTCTGAATAGACTTTGGTGGGGACGTTAGCGGTGACAGTGATGGATCCTGATGTTTCATACAAAGAAAATTCTCGAAAACTTTATCTACACAATAAATAGCGCGCAAATTATGTTTAGTTATTGAAGCAGTATGCTCGGACATTTATAACAACAGACTTCACTACATTATTCAGTTTGTAGACGTATTTTGTTGAGGATGGAGATCAGTAGTGAGAAATGACGAAGTACTCTATAGAGTCAAGGAAGTGAGGTATATCCTACAGATAATAAAGAGAAGCAAGATAACTCAGTCGCTCATACCTTGCCTAGAAACTGTTTTCAAAAACACGTTACTGAACAAGAGACAAAATTAAGAATATGAGTGACTGGAAGATGGCGAATAAGATGTAAGCAGCTACTGGATGACCTTAAAAAAAACATAAGTATAATGGAAATTAAAACTGGAAACACTAGATAGCGCTCTGTGGATAATCCTTTTGTGAAGAGGCTGTGTGCCTGTCGCGGACAGGCTGCGGAATGAATGAACGATGACAGGAAATTTTGTTTTATTTTAATGAATATGTTATTCTATACAGAGACAAACTGCCATGCGTTCTGTGTAATATTCTTGTAATAACACTTTTTAAATTGCATTTTGCTGCCTTTACTATTACATGTTGAAGAGTTACTTAACCAGAAGTTCTTAGTTTGATTATTTATTAGACTTCGCAGTTATTCAGTCATTGTCAATATCTGAAAGCATTTTGAGACCTTCATAATACAAATTAAACCGTACGAATTAATTCCTATGAAGACACCTGATATTGACGTTCAGTTGACTGTGCATCGTGATAAATTCTTATAATAAAACCAAATAGATGTATTAATTTCTTAAATTTATTTTGGAATAAAACTCTGCATGTTTCGGACAGTTCCTCTGTCCATCATCAGTAGTTTTTCACTGTACACATGGCAATGGTATGTGTACAGTGAAAAACTCCTGATGATGGACAGACGAACTGTCCGAAACATGTAGAATTTTATTACAAAACAATTTAGAGAAAGTAGTGTATCTGGTTGGTTTTATTATAAGAAGACACCCGATATTTATAAACAGAATGAAATTTGCAGTAGGTTAGCAGTGATCTAAACCTTAACATGAACATAACATATGGCAGTAGACTATGCGAGAAGATAGATATGAAACTTTTGTTTCTACTGGATGCGGAATTTTAGTTCGGAAATTATTCATTGTTGTATGAAATATCTCTCTTTAATTATTTAACCAAATTTCATATAATACGAATTATGTTGGAATGTCGTAGGTTTTCAATCTTTGTCGATATATCTGAAACACAAAATGGAATATATTGCGTACATTGTATTAACTCAGGGTGACAACAAATAATTTGAAAGATCTAATCACATACACCTATTGGCATTACAAGATCAGTTGGAGTAGTGTTTTATTAGTGCACTGAGAACAAACCTGGTGAATGACTGTGCTAGTTAAGAAGTGGTAAAAAAGTATATGACACATTAGCTTGTAGGAAATCTGAGAACTGCGCTTTTCTGACCTATTACGCAGTGAGTAGTGGTAATTTCTTACCGTCGTTTCGGGGACAGAAATTACCACTACTCTCTGCGTAATAACCCAAAAGAGCGCAGTTCTCAGCTACTTCGCGGTGGAAGCCTGAAGTCGTGCATTGTAGGAAAACGTTCAGTATTATAAAAAAGGAATATTATGAATGAGCTAAGTATTTTTTAAAAGTCATATTAAAATGGCAAAATAGAGTTCCGATAAGAATAACTGTAAAAATGGATAGTAAAACATAAGTGTAAAATTAGAGACATTAATTTAGAACACAAAGAATGAAAACTGCAAAAAGTGTTACTTATTACGTTTAATTTTGGAATTAAATTAAAGCCTACCTAATTGGGATGCAACTAAACAAATAGACATTTAAAGCAAAGAGCCCTACAAAATTCACCTAGTGTTACCAACATAAAATCAAAACATTTCTCTTGTATTGAAAAGAAAATGACCTCATTACCATCCAAAAAACTTGCTTACAGATTACATTCGGTTCCAGAGCAATTCGTTTCATAATGTTAAAAACAGCTTCTTGTTTTGCGCCATATCTTTAAAAACAGCTTCTTGTTTTGCGCCATATCTTTAAAAATTCTGACATTATTCGTCTTGTGGAACTTCGAAGTCTTTCTCTAATAAGAAAGTCTCATAAAAACTGTCACCTTTTCTAGAAAACAGAAGTGACCCTTTCATCAGGTATAAACAAAAAGGAAAAGGGGATTTTGACACAAGCGCAAAAGAATAACAAGCCAAACTCGTTATTACGAAGTACGTTTCAGTTCAGATGAGAAATTATAAGGTTGTTTTCTATTTGCAGAAGTTCCTGCGCATGTGTGCCATTTAGTTTTCTCTCCGTCCCCCCTCGTTACGTTCCCCATGCCTTTCTTCCGTAAGTTGGCGCCACGACGCACCGGGCTGTATGTCGTCGGGACGGCGTGAAGTACGACCACCGATTCACTGTGGCGTTCATCGTACCGACAGTCACACGTCGGACTACGCTTCGCTTGGTCGCACGACTGCTTAGTCTGTCGTCCAGAACAGCGAAACTGTCCTGAGACTTAGACAACTTTCCACATCCAGCAAACTTAAATTTCCCTTTACCGCGATAACTCACAATTGTCTGTCACTCGCCGTTCTTTATCCATTTATTGTCCAGGTCCAAATTCGAACGTGTGTCTTTCTCTTCCCGAGCTCTGTACAAGACTTTTTCACCGCTTGCTTCAGTGTCTTTCACATTGACCTAACAGCACGAGATTCAAGGTCAGTGTCAGAGTGAAAATGACTTCAGTGCAGTTAGGTATGTCTCGTTACATCCGGTGCAAGTATGGCTGCAATAACGTCATAATTGCAATGAGGTCTGGTGAAAAGTTCTATCTGTGTTGACTTCTCTTTATAGTTTATTTATCTCTTTCGAAATTCTGTACGAAGTACACGAATAATTATAGATAAACACTCTTGCACAGACAGTAATATGTTTGCCAGAATAAAGTAAGTGAATTACTCGTCTTATATCGCGTGCAAGGCAGTGGAAGTGTTTTTTTTTTAAAATTATTTGAATATACTTCAAGATTTATTCCCATAATATCTGTTCCATGAAAAATATCTAACGTCATTATGACTCGCTCAAAAGTGACGAACTTCAAAAGCATCCTGCGGCTGATCTCTATATGCGCCGTCCTCATAACAGGTAAGTGCCTGCTTCTTCTCATATTAGTGGATTTCAAATGGTACTTTCGTTCTGGGCAAAACATTTGTAGCTAAACATTTTGATCCAAAATTTCCAAAACACTCCACTTAACTTCTTTCTTATTAAATTAGTAATTACTACTTTCAGCTTCCAAAATATAACAGTTTAGATAAGCATTCTTGATATCTGAAAACAGAAATACCTAGGGCTTTCCAGGACTAAATTATACATAATTTCATATCCCGAAAAGAATGCAATTACATTAAAATTTCTTTTATCTTCACACATTCAGACCCACAAATAAATCTTATATTATCCCTTTATTTTATTAATATTTCGTCACAAAATATCGGTAAAGTCAATATTGGAATTTAATTATAGATTACAAGTAGGTCTATAGTGCTTCCAGTTTTTATCATATACATACCAATTCTCATATGCGACAAAGTTGTCAATTTTATTTCAGGTGGAAATATTGGCGTTTGTTTCAGATGTGTATTACACACATTACACATGCACAGGCAGCAGAATTAGTGTTTTCGTTTAATACTTTTCTTATACGCACATGAAGAAGTAGCTTACTTTTTCTTATGTTTTTGAACAATAAACACCAGTTTCCAGTGCGATGGAAAATCTTTTGGATGTTAGACCACAAACGTTTACAAGAGTTGTACTCGAAATTTAATTACGACAAGGAAAGGTAGATAGCTCTTGCATCTTGCCTTAAATATCTCAGGTCTCTTTAAATTGATTTTCTCTTAAAAATGATTTAATCTGTTTAAATTAATTGAACGTCACTCTACACTGTATGAGATTTCGTAAAAGTAAACCTGCTTCAAGTTCACATGTAAGAACCTGCAGCTAGAATAAGAAAAAATTTGCGAGGTGTGAGGTTTCTCGGAATGACATGGATGAGGATTCAAATTTTTTAGATGGCTATGTATTTGAGTGTTTACCGACGTTTCGAAATAACACACTGCTTCACCTTCTTTCACAAAAGTCTAATTTAATATTTTTAGTCTGTTACATCCTTGAAGGTGGAGATGATAGCAGCAAAACTCTTCGACACACCACAAAACACTTTCCCAAAAATTACAATCCAGGCGGCTTGACTTCGTATCGGACTATAATTGTAAGAATCTAACGTCGACGGAAATATTGAATCAGTGCCAAATAATTGGTTTCATAGGTTGTGATTCGGATAGACGCTGGGTAGAAATGGCAAGGAGATGGAATCTAACACAAACACTGACTTACTGACTTTCAGTTTCAGAGATCTTCAGACTGAAATTTATAATTTAAATGTGTATGAATGTCTAACATTTGGCGCACATCCCGTGCTTTATTAAACTATATATATTAGATTTGTCCTTGATCTGGAGTTTCTTCTTCCTGTACAAAGGTCTAAAGACTGGCAATAGAAAGTTATTTCTGGAGTTTTTCTTTGGTTTATACAATATAACTACAATAATCAAACACACATATGAAGTTTTGGAGCAAAACGTTTTATTTTGATAATTGTTATGAACGTAAATAAGCAATTTAAAATGGGTTGTTATTATGCCGTCTCTTTACCACTGGGTGTAAATTTTGTTGATTATTTTCACGATAAAATTCTATTATTTAGACGCAGACAGACAATACTGCGCCTATAATATCATCCGTAGGTCCATCCTGTGTAGGCACAACATTCCCGTCTGTCTACCAAGTAGGCCTACATGACAATTCAATTCTCCATCCTCAGGCTCTTAAGAAGTTACCCCACTTGAAAATTTTGGCCTCTGAAAATGGCGGCAGTAATCTTCACGAAAACTCCGGTAGATATTTACAACATAAGGCGTCGTGTCGAAGATGATTTAAATCTTTATAAACATCACTATAATAACCTCCAATGTCGCATACCAACGTGGGTAGTATCGGTTTTATAAGATCCTACCCCGCCAAGAGGGCTCAAAGTGTACGTAACTTGTAACTGGCATGTACAAAATTCGAATCTCAATAAGGTCAATGAACATCATGACTACGATTTTAAGTTATTTGTTTTCAATCTTGCTTAAAGTTAATATAAATGACATACATCACGCAGCCAACACTTTATCCCACCTCACTTTCCATTCCACATTCATTAATTATCTGAGCATTCGACGACAGAACTTGAGTTACTTACAGCTGTATTAGATAAACTGCACAAAACTAAACAATACCAAGAACTTACAACATTCATGAATCCCTTATTTCATTACTATTTGACGTATAAAGAAAGGAAACGAGAAAATATTTTACTTACTATTATTCCATTTTCTTATTTATGTTGACACGTAAAAAATTGCACATTTTGTTTCTCTGTGTATCTACATCCGCTGTCCCATCTAACAAGTTTTATTTCCGTAACAATGCATTTCGTTTCAGATATATCAGAGCCCAAGGTACTGAACGTTTAGCAAGACTAAATTTGTGTTCTGTTATCTCATAGCCAAAACCCATGCAATTTATGTAACAGCATTTCGACTACAGAGAGGAAACAAGGCGAAAGTTACTTCGTATCGTGTAGCCCCAGAACATAAATACATTTAAACCCAAGGAACGCACAGCGGAATGGTGCAGACGGCATTGTGCATGAAACAAATTTTCGTGACACCAGTAAACAAATTCATTGCAGCAAATCCTCAAACGAATGGGAAAGTGCCTTTTTTGGAATCGCATATAATGTCCAGTTTCAAATGGTAACCAGACTCTAAAGAATTGCCACCAGCGGAAAATGTGTTGGGTTTCGGAAAACTCTCAATTTTTCCAGGGTAAACACTTTTCTCAAAATAACGATATAAGTGGATAATATGTATGTGTGTGTGTATAAGGTATAAAAACATAAATTTATCCCAGAAGAATCAGCCATTTTTCACAGTGTCTTAGTCGTCCAAGTAATGTGATATGACACACGAAAAATGAATATCTAATTTATAAATCAGCCAAATTCCGATTACTCGTAAATAAAACAAAATACTTATTACAGCTTCAAATATTATTTTAGTATTAATATCCCTAATAATTTTGGGGATCGCGGTGCCACAGTGGTTAAGGTGCTGTGCTACAAATCGGAAGATGGCTGGTTCGATCCCATATGGTGTCATTTGAATTTTTCATTGACATAATTCTTCCGATCGCACTAGAGCCGTGGGGTCAACTCATACTCAGAAATGAGTACCAGGAGCATTTCCTGGCGGTAAAGGCGGCCGTTTCGTAAGGCTGACAACCTTACCACCATCCTGTGCCGTTGTCATGTATTCTAGGAACCTTAACTTCCTGGAATCTTCTGGGCCACTCCAGGCCTGTAATGGGATTGATTTACGTTTTACTCCTAATAATTTTATATAGAAACGAGATATCTTTCAATGGTAATGGCATTGTAACGTACGTGTCCCTTCTTTGATACGCAATCAGCCTGAAGAAAGATTTAAAAAAACGGTCGAAACATGTCACTTTTAATTATTTAAACTGATAATTAAAGTTGTGTATAGACTCTGTTTACTAGTGTTTTATTTATCGGTGTGTTATAACACAGCGGAGATCCCTTGCTTAAATATTTTTATTTTCTGCTTTACATTAGTTCTTGCATTCCCCTATGAAAAATTTTTTTCTTTTCTATGAACAGAATCTAATATGAACAACAGGAAATTAGATAATATGTCTCATTTATGTATGAAGCATGTTTATTGCGCGTGCAGCGCGTATTTGCGTAAAGGTTGTAATAATTATTTTAAGATGCTATTAAATTTTCCCTGGATTCATATTCGAACAATGTATTTTTAAAAGATGCAAATCCTACAAGTTTATCCTAAGGCGTAAAACATATTTTGAGCTTCTGTATAGTTAAGTGGGTGATACAAGCTTCACTCTTAACATTTGTATTAAAAACTGAATTAAACTGCGTATTAGAAACATATAGAATAAACACACAGACTGCCCAAATCTTCCGTATTTTGTCAAATTATCGTGTCACTACGATGCGTTGGTCGCATTTCCAGCGCATTCTCAAGTACCTGTCAAAAGTCAGGAAATCATGCGAAAGAGTAATATCATACACTGCATTAAGTAATAAACTGTGCAATGCCAAAACTTCATATAGTGTTCCAAAAATACTATGTGGTATTTTTAGAGAAAATAGAAGACTGCACTCTAACACAAACAGAAGAGAGAAAACAGAGACCACACCTGTAGGCTATGAAAGCCCACTATAAACATAAACTTGTATGTAATATGAAGTTTATAGAAATACTGGCCATGCATATTTGTATATATATATATATTCCCAAATAGGCATGATTATACTACGTATAATCATCCACTCTTGCAGCATATACTCGTATTATCGCATAGTTACACATTAAAGGAGATGAGAGGAAATTTAGCAATGTAGTAAGATATTAAAATCATTTCAAAATATAAATAGATATAATTACTGCAAATGTGAAATGTTGAAAGATTCTCTGGATATTTCTGTGTGTGTGTATGTGTACACATACATACAGACAGATAGACAGACATAAATATATATAAATACATACAATCATGCATGCATACATACTCGTGCATTGACACATACAGACATACATACATGCATACATACATACATACATACATACATGCATGCATACATACATACATACATACATACATACATACATACATACATACATACATACATACATATATACTTATATACATAGATACATACATACATACATATATACATTTCAGAAGATCGGAGACACCGACGGTAATTCGCTTGGTGCATAAGGTTGCCCTAAACGTTTCTACACCTGCAGTTAACAGGACACTGGTAGAGTGATAACATGACTACAGTGACGATAAAGGAACAGTTTGATATTAATAATGGAAAAATGAGAGCTTACGTGTGTCTGGAATTTGGTCTCGTAAGTTCTACGACCCAATCGGTATGGAAAAACAGAACCAAAATTATTAATGTGTTTTAACAGAACAGATCGATAATACAACGCTTTTGAAAGCCTGAACGTAGTGACGTCAATGAGACCCTGTTAAAGTGGTTTAAGCAAGAGAGAAGTGACGATGTCCCAGTAAACAGTCCACTTCTCATGATAATATCTGTTCATCCTCAATTTTAATTTCATGTTAATATGTTTCTTAGCCTAGGCTTGTATGGAAATATAAAATTAAACCAGAATAATTTTTATTTCCTCTCAATGTTAGTTTAAATTTAACTTTAAAATATATCATAGCGTGAACATTCTAGTTCTCTGACTACAAGTCTCTATTTTGTCTCAAAATATTTCCTTCGCCTATAACACACCTCCCTTAGAGCGACACTCTTTTATAAGGCACCATTTATTATGTCCGTCTCATAACATCATAATCGAGTTCGACTGTATAAGGAATATAATTTTAAAAGTATTTCGAATACACGTGTAAGTCTGGCATCTCACATTTCTTTATTTAGTATATCTATTATATGTCACTAAATTTTTTTGAAAGCAAAAGATATTAATTGTTGACACAATCGCCGTGAGAACTTCCACAGCTGGGAAAATAGTGGCCGAATATGTGGCAAAATCTGCGGCGTACAATTTGCACCAGCTGTTTGGGCGCCCAAACATTTTTCATGAACTGAATGCCTACGGACTGTAGACAGCAATCGATCCAGTGCTGGCAGATAACGGACCCTGTCATCGAAATCAACACGTCTTACGACTAGTCGATATTAACGTGTCCAGAAAAGACAGATGTTTCTCTTGGTCCAAACAATGGCTATAGTAATTTGTAAATGTCTCTCTCAGCACTTTATATATTTCTGAATATTTGCTTTTTACTAAGAACCAGCCAAATACTGACTTATGTCATCTTACTGAAGGGTTTTCTTGGTTTAATAAGATTACAATTGAAGATTGAGAAGAAAAGGGGAAGTGTTACTGTCTATAGTTATTCATAATTCAAATAAAAGTGACCAAGTCTTCACATATCGTAATTTCCAGTACCATATGCCTAATCACAAATACCAGAATGTTGCTATGAAATGCTAAATATTATTATAGTATCTTTTCTTCTTATGTGTAACATGCCTACTGGTGAGTCGGGAACGGCAGTCAACGCATTAGAGAAAGTGCATCATGACAGACTTTGAACCGTCACCTTACCTAATACAAATACCTCTGCGGGCGCTTTGAGCACGAAGAATTTGATATGCTACAAACACCAGCAACAGACAAGTAGTATTTATGAACACGGCAGAGTACCTCAGAAACCTTATAAAAGAAGAGCATATTGTGACCTTCTTTGGAGCTATTGGCACTTCAAAGAAAAACCCGAATCTTAGGTTTAGGTTCACTTAAAAGCCGAAAAATGTTCGTAAATGTGGAAAAATTAACAAAAAAAAATTCTAATAAAATATTCAAAAATACTACTACAGTTTCACTACATTCCTCCTCCTCCTCAGAACGGGTTGGTAAAAGTGTTTCCTCTTCTCTATTTAAGAGCTGTATTTTGAATTAAATTTATGTTGTGTTCATGCCATTTGACTTTATTATAAGTTAAAATTGATATTAAGCTTCTCGTAGGAGAGAACGCTGTTAAAATTTCACGTATTATGGATTTAGGATGGTATTCCTATTAAGCACATTTCCATAAATTTCCTACAGGATCATAGAATATCTGATTCAGAATTTTCTATAAAAAGATTAAAGGCTTGCACTTTCGGAGTTAGCATCAACCGCATCATGTTGGATTACTGGAGTGATTTTCCTTTTGGGCCCCCTTAGAGGAGAAAATATTATTAAGGGAATCCGTCATATTAAGGTTACCTAAAGCATCTGTCATCCATTTTGCTGCAAGGTGGTATCAAAACCAATCTTTCTTCTGAAAGATCTTAAGGCAGAACCATGCTATCAATTAACCTAGTGCACACTAGAGATATTTCTCCATATTTCTGTGTTACAGTGGATGTGCAATGTACAATAATTTCCAAAATATCTATAAGTCAAACAAAATTGGAGTGTCTCAGCAATTCGTGAGGCACTTTGTCAGATCGAAATACGATGATTTATAAAATAACATTTTTCTACATGCATCAAAATAACCAAAATAAACAAACATCGCAATTAAGCTTCCAAGTAACGCAAATTTAAGTCCAGTGCACATTTCGTATTCTCAGCTAATAAACAGCCAGACAAGAATTTCAGGAAATGCTGATATAAATTTTTGGGCGACATGTACGAAAATGCAGACTACAATTTCCGTCCAGCACATTAGATTCTCCCAAAAACCTATAAAATATTGGCAATAATTTAAGAGAAACGTGTATACATGTATCTTGCAATACAAATAAAATGACGATATCTTGCCTAGGTGTCAGTCAATAGTTTAAAATAAAACGTAATCTCAATTTGGTGAAACTAACACATTAATAACATACCTTAAGAATAGTTATGTAAATTAATAAATTACAAAAGACAATAATAATAATAATAATAGTAATAAAACACCACAGTATTAGCCACTTCCATGTGTAAACCGAGTGGGACGTAATTATTTGCAAAACATACTGTGACAGGAAAGAAAATGCTTTGTGCTTTTCGTGTTAAAATACCAGTGTATTTTATGACTGCTGTCGGCAGAACCACGGAAAGTGACGGATACTAAATTATTTAATGTACCATTACGATAAATTATCGATAGAAAATATCACCAGATAAACAAAACCTGAAACATTTCTGGTCCAGTCGCTTCAATCTGAAGGATGATGTTTTTCGAATACTGAATACACCAAACAAAAATTTTCAAAAAAATAAGTTAGAATTTGGACTTTGTGGAAAGAGGGATTTGGATACAAGGACAAAATTTCTACCTCTTTCAACACAAAATAGTAGTTTGTAAACTGTGACACTCAAACAAACCTTTGAAACGAAAAAAAAAATTTGTGTTACCTACAAAGAGATTGGTAGATGATGATGATGATGATGATAATAGTAATAATAATAATAAGAGGCTCATTATTTATATTTTGTGAGAATGTGCCCTGGAGACATTTTAATGACGACTGTTTTCCGAGTCAGGATTTTGAAACGAATTATGAAGTTGTTGGTTTTTTAAAAGCAAAGTGTTCTTGTTTGCGACAAATAAAATTCCTCTTCGCGGACGTCTTTCTTTGGAAATAATCGCGTGGTTAGTTAGGAAACTAATTAAGGGATGTTTAGAAAAATCTGTTTCCATTTCCTCTCAATTATAGTAATAAAATTTAAAGGGAAAAATGCGTAACATAACTACAAAATTGTATATTCTGTGGGAATATCTAATAGACAAATTACCGCATATTTCCTGTACAAAATTTGCAAATTATTGATGCATTAAAAATCACTAGATAAAAAATAAAAAATAAAAAAATAATTAAAATTCCAAACTAAATTTCAAATTATTTGATTCATTCAGCGGTAAATTACTTCGAACACAAAATCTGTATGACGCTACACTGTGAATCGACATGTATTGTACATTTTTATCGTTTTCACGTTTCAGATAAAAACACATTTTAAAATCCTGCGGTAAACCTAAAAAAAAACTTAGTGACAATCCGGTTGTGCGATATTGTAAACAATTACCTTACCAACATGCCGCTGAATTGAGGGAAATTGATTTTGCCAACTGCGAAGCAGACACTTTCAGTGTGTTTTATGTACGATGTTTGCCAACCGTTTTAGCATATGAAGTACAAAATCCATGCTATTTTATTCATATCCAGTTTCCAGTACAGAAAATTGTACATTAATAAATACTCAAATCTTTAAAATTCAGGTGTACAGTGTAAGGGGAAATTCGTATTAAAACAAGAAGAACTGCCTAATTATATCGGACAGAAGAAGGATATTTGTTCACATCAGTTAAACGTTACAGTAACCCTTCATCGACATGCTACTTCTGATGATAGGAAATATTTCTTAGATGCCCGACTTAATTTGAAATTTATGTGTAAAACTTCTTACTCACATTCCTCATATCCCAGCAACTACGTGATTAGGATAAATTCTTTACTTTTTGGCGTTTAAATATGTAACTTACATGTCTTATGAAAGGAACTTACTGTGAAGGACACAGTGGACGTTTACACCTTAAGAAAGGTTCTTAATGCCCTCAAAACAGCCTATAAGAATTATCCATTATTATATATTGTGCTCAGATGCTACCAGTACTATAATTCCAATAAAGAGTGGCATTATTTTTTATTCATTCATTTATTTGTTGTTTATTGACAATCCCGTATCTCGAAATATATATCGTCAAATGACTGGATAACACTAAATAATTAATCAGAAGTGATAAGCAAGGAATTGATCATGGCGGAACTTACGGTATTGCAACAGAAGTTGCTGAAATGTATTGAAAAACTCCACGATCAAGCTCAGAACGTAGATTTTACTTGCCAGGTTATTAGTCATACATATATATTACATATGTGTGTGTGTGTGTGTGTGTGTGTGTGTGTGTGTGTGATAGCGATTTCGGAACAATGACTTGCTAAGGAATAGACCGATCCAATCCCGGTGGGAGCGAGATTTTCTACAACTCTCCAGAGAGCCCATGAAGCCCACACACCTCCTGTAAAATTGGTAGTGGTTTTCGTACTTGGGATTAAAGCGGCCGGGGAGTAGGGTTGACACCCACCCCGTAGAGAGTCGAGGTTAAAGACAGAGTACAATTAAAATTCTACTCCTCTTCTGGACCACCATGGCCTGTTCTGAGCTAAACTTTACCTCTTATATATATAGTAAACGGAAAAAAATATAAGACTGGTTCCCAGTCCAGCCTGGAAAATTTTGGGGAATATGTAATAATGTGTATGGCTTTCGGTGTGAGTCCCTCACCCACTGGAGTGAGCGTGGAACCTAGCGTTTAGGACGCAACCAATAGGGGATGACGTAGGATTCAAAACACCATAAAAAGGGAAAAGGGGAATTTTACAGAGGCAAAACAGAGTTTGGGTTGTTTGGGAGTTAGCTGCAATCGGGCTGAGGGAGAGGGTGAGAACGATGGATAAACGATCTGTGCCGTCGCCTGTACAGTGACGGTTTTGAAAAGAATAAACTCCCAAATCTGGAACCTGTGTAAGTGTGATTGTATTATTGTACATTCTTGACAACCAACAATTTTTTTCCTGAACACACCACTATGGTACCTAAGACTGTCTCATAAACACACTTAGCCGATGGCAGGTAATATATATATATATATATATATATATATAGATATATAGATAGATA
>Ga0136643_10008085_pt1 | contig 15322 bp, 14 predicted proteins | sample TergutLab28metaG_FD_96883 | JGI IMG/M metagenome (GOLD analysis project Ga0136643, IMG submission 96883) | Labiotermes labralis P1 segment gut microbial communities from Petit-Saut dam, French Guiana - Lab288 P1 (version 3) (version 3) | ecosystem: Host-associated > Arthropoda: Insects >... | reverse complement strand
GAGGTGAAAGTTGCGGTCCGCTTCCTCAACGACATGGCAGCGAGCTGGTATGACATGGGCATACAAAAACTGCCTCTGCGCCTACAAAAATGCATCGACCGAAATGGCGATTATGTAGAAAAATAGAGGAATGTTCAAACTTTAAAATGATGTATCAGTTATTGAAAATAAATGTTTCTTTCTATTTCTAAAAAACTTGGAGACCTTACTTTTGAGATCACCCTCGTACACATGACTCTGTGGAACAGAATTCTTCTTGGGAGAGTCACGTCACTTAGTTCATAAATTTCGTAATACAACCACCAAAGAACATCAACATCTGCCAGTCACAACTATACTAATATGTACTATATAAGGATTACCTGTACGTTATATCTATACATAATTGTTTGAATTTCGATAGTTTGTCATCTTTGTTTCATTCAGGCTCTCCAAAATGAGATAATATATATCTCACGACCTATTGACAAGAAGAAAATAGTATTCTATAATGACAAAACAGCTGCATTACCAGTGGATGAAGAGTTTCAAAAGCTGTGGCGCTCGGTAGCTGTTGAAAGCATGGATGATCAGAAAATTGAGGAGTATTTAGAAAAGCAGGTGAGTAATATATGTATTCTGTAAGATTTCACTGCAACAGGTTTATGCAGTGATGAAGGCATTATCCCATGGGAGCACTGACAAGGAATAGGGAAATATGGGATTGTATGACCTATTTTAAAATGAAATACGAGTGTCTGCTGTGACCTGAGGTAAACCATGAAGACTCTGACCTGTGGTTGCAGTTCACACAAGAAGCAGGAGCAGCTGTTACTCCATGATGCTTACTGCATGTAGAAGGAAATCATGAAAGTTGTCACTTTGTATTTGTTCATATTTTGACTGTTGCATTTTTCACTCTAAAAGCAAATTATTGCCAACTTCTTACCACCTTTGGTAATGTAGTGATATTATGCAAGCACGCACATATATGCATGCGTACACAGAAGCCTTGATATTTAGGGAAAAGTTGTATATTGCCAGTACACCCTAGTGGTTGGGAGTTATATTTAAAGATCATTGTATATAGTGCACTTTTTTAACTACTTGGTTGGTGTTGGGCCACTTGCCATTACAGAATATTACCTAATGTTTATTGAATCTTTGTGCTCAAACATTTTTTTTTACAGTCTGCCACTGGATCTGATCCTGAGCCAGATTAATCCAGTCCACATTCTGTGACAGTTCCCTAAGAAAAATTTCGTACACATTTCCTGGTCACTGTCCAAAGATTGCATTTAAGGGGGGGGGAGAGAAAACTGACTAGTAGTTTGTCTCCTGGGTGATAACACTAGTGTGATAGGTGGTTAACAATGTTTTGTTGAGGGGTGGAAGTGGCTTCGTAGAACTGTGTAGATGGTGTGTCATTAGCTGAAATGTTTTGGGAATGATTAAAATGCAGGTTTGCAAAAATAACATTTGATCATGCCCTCACTTCTTGTTGGGAACAGCATTAAAAACTGGAAATAACTTCTTTGGTAGAAAAAAACTGGGACTAGGTAGATGGTATCTACCACAGTCTTCTGTCATTTTTAGCCCTGATTTTGAGACGAACATAATGAGGAAACTTTGTAGAATGTGTTGTCATAACCTAAAAGACTACAGTGTGATTATATGTGTTAAATGAACTTTTTTTTTTTAATTTTAATGTATGTACCGTGCATCTTGTGCAGTTTATTATCCAGACCAACATATATATTAATAATATTTTATTTATTGTGAGCAGCTACATGTTTTCAGGGCATCTGCATCATTTTCAGGGACCTTGTACTTTGCTAAAGTTACAAGATTATTAAAATTACAGCTCAATAAAATTAGTATATTAAAATGTTCATGTGATTGTTCTCATCATCCCTGCATACACAAAACACCAACATAGGGATTACACCTATAAGACTGTCCAGCTTGTATATGCAGCCACCAAGCCAACAACTTCCACGTGTTATAATTAGCAACGTTTTACAGATTGTACTTTATCATTCAACAACAATCACGTGACCATTTTAATCTACTCATTTTATTGAATTGTAATTTTAATAATTTTGTAACTTTAGCAAAGCACAAGTTTAGGACTCCCTGAAGATGATGCAGATGCACTGATACATGTAGGAGTGCTTATGATGAATAAAATATTATTAATATATATGTTGTGCATTTGTTGGTCTGGATAATAAATAAACAAACAGTATTCACCAATTTTTTATGTTTTGTTGACCGTGCATCACAGTATATTTATCTCAGTATTTAACCAACTTGATGCACAAAATTTGTTCCTCCTGATGATGGGCACATGTGTTCGAAACATGTAGAGGCATGAAATGAAACTTATTGTGAAACAAATTTTGTGCATCAAGTTGGTTAAATACTGAGATAAAGTATTCACCAAATTCTTTCAAAGTTGAACCAAATTTACCACAATATCTGTAAAGGTTCTCAATTACAATCAACACACACTTTGCAAACAAGTCTATTTGACAGTGACTAGTTTCGACCCTAGGCTCAGTCATCATCAGGCTATGATACAAGAATGTGAACTTAAAACAAACTAAAAACCATTAAGATGGAGCTCTGTCCCTTTTACATTAAAAATTTATATACAATATACAAAGATAAAATCAATTACAAAAAGGCCCAAGGAAGTATTTAAAGTAATAACTATTTTGTTCTGAAAAACTCTTTAAAAAAAATCAGTTTCAAGAATTTTGTAAGATAAGTATTATGTTATGTCAACTATGATATTTCTTAATAACTGTTTTCAGAATAAAAGTATTTATATGCTGCATGCTGCCAGTATCTCATGATGAGCCCTGATGTATTGTAATTTAATAAGTAAGGATGCAGTTCCATTTAAAGTAGAGTTCTGTTTGGAGATAAAATAAAGTAAAGAGTTCTTGTACATCCTTATATATGTATATATTAATGAAGTTCCGAAAGCGTTTGAGAATTAACCTCCCACATGGTGTACCTTCTCAAGGCCACCATAGGGAAGTTGTTGTAAAATTAAGATTTAAATGACTTTGGTGTATGTTGCTGGCTCATACACACACAGAGTTGAACTTGGTTATAATGTCATGAAGGGGGACTGAATATTTTGTGTCGTTACAGACGATTGTTTTCATAGCTGATAACATTATGGTTAACAGTGAGGAATTAATTGGTGCCACAGAGTATCTGTTGCTATCCACGAGGTGTTGTATAAACTGCTGTCATAATAACTGGGTTCAACTGGTGTGTGGGTGTGTGTTTGTGTGTGTGAGTGGGTGTGTGTGTGTGTTGGTGTGTGTGTGCGTTTGTGGAAGATGCATGTTTTGAAGATTGCAATGTGATTGCTGCTGACTACCATGAAAATGTGAAGTGTTTTGAATGTCTGCTTTTATGGACATTTTGGTAGGTTTAAACAAGTAATTGATATAATTAATTTTGGGTAGGCAAAATTCAGTGTGTGGAGTAACTACTGATGCAGAAATATCTGTGTTATTTTCTCACTAGGGTATTCGTTCAATGCAAGATCATGGCCCTAAGAAACCAGCACCTCACAAGCGCAAGAAACCCAATCAACGTAAAAAACAGCTTAAGCGACCGAGAGATAATGAACATCTGGCAGATGTTTTGGAAACTTATGATGACAAATGATGATAAGAAGTATGACAGACCTGGCTTTTGAATTCCAGCAGGATGCTTTATGCAGATGCATGGCTGTTTCTGGGAGTTGCAAGAGTACTTGGAAGTATTCTTCTGGACCTGATCTATTCTGGTTTTCAGCAAATTTGTTGAGTGGGTAACAGTGACTGGAGTGAAGTCTGTTACTGTTATACCAAAGCTCAGTTTAGCAGTACTGTATTAATAAAGTTTTAGTAGGTTCACTATAACTTACTGTCATCCAACATCAAGTGAATGGCCACTAACTGCTGTATTAGCTGATGTCTCAAAAAATATAATCATGGAAAAGCTATGTGTGACTACTCTAGAAATAATAATAAACTGTAATGATTACTTATATCAAAATATTCTTATGGTTGATGCTGTGTTTACATGCAAGTTGTGAGGAATGTCACCTTTCCTAGAGGTTCAATATACCTTTCCTGGGTGTTCATTTTGCTAGACATTGTTTACTCACTGTCAACAAATACCATCAGTTGTACACATACAAGCATTTTTTTTTTACATTTGTTAAGCTATACTACATATTTGCATTAGCATGAAGTAACTTCTGTCTTATGTTGTTGTAGTTATATATATATATATATTTGGCTGCAGTGGCCTCAACAATTTTAAATGTTCTTGGTTGTATACAGTTGATGGTGTTTGTTTTTAATATTGCTATTTTTCTAGTACAGGTAAATTATGCATTCATTTAAAGTCATATGTTTGATTGTGTAACCTACTTTGCTTTCATGAGGAAGGAATAAGGCCTCTTCACATGGGATTTGTGTTAGACAAAGGGGCACTTGGATACATTTTTCTCAGAGTGTTTAATTTTTCCCATCAGTATCAAATTCCACCAAAGCTCCATACTCATTCATTCCCATCATTGATGCTTTATAATGTTAGCAGTTAGCAGCCTCATTTAAGTATAAACATACAAAAGAAAAGGACAAAATAAAAATCAGAAATGAAGATAATTTGGCCAACAGAATTCATTTGAAAATGAGTACTGAAAATGTTACCCATCCAGACCAGCCCTGCAGCCTATCTAGCCTCCTGTACAAGGGAGTAAGTGGCTGGGGCATGGCTTTGACCACCCGCCCCTTCTAACACTAAGATTAAAAAAAGAGCAGAGCTGTACCTCTCCTGCCCCTCCAGGCCTTCATGGCATGTGCTAGGGTGAACTTGACCTTTACCTTTTACTCAAAATGTGAAGTGCTATTGGCATTGGTTGCATTCAAATCAAGTATAAGACAGTGTAATGAGAATGAAAATCTTAGCAAGCGCTGAGCTAATGTCAAGTCATACACTCAAAAGAATTTTGTAACTTTCATAAATGCTTAGAAACTTTACTGTTCCATTACTGTTTGATTTTGGCACACTTACAATGTAAAAGAAAGACACTAAATATCCCAAATTAACTGCACAGATCTTTAAGATATAAAGTGCTAAAGAGATGATTGTAAGAAACAATGAGGTAGTAAATGTGTTTATACAGGAACAGGAGGTGAGCTAACTTAGTCACATGATGGGCAAATGGACGTTACAGTAGTTGGCTCTTCAACTTCACTTTCCATTTAAAGGCCAGGTCAGTGAACATGTTTTTCACATTGTGAAAGTTTGGTGGCTTCAAGCACTTGCTTCTAGTAAACTACAATGCCAATTACCTTTTACCCACAGATCAGTTACATGCTGTGATCTGAATTGCTACTGCAGCTGGCAGACTGTGAAAAATCAAAAGGAAGGTTTTCCTTTTCTTTCTCTCAAATTTCTGTGAATTTGAATTTATTGAGTATGCAGACATCAATTTTATGTTTCCTTCTTCTTTGATAGACCTCTAGAGATTAATTTACCTGCAAGTTATGAATATTACAGTACAGTTACACACCTGCAGTTGTCATATTGATAAACTGTGTTGGTATGCGAAATTTATTCAAACTCTGAGAGTCTGTGTCTTATCATTCAGTGTGTACTGGGCTGTTACCCACAGTAAAGTTGTTGGCGCTTCGAGCTGACCATTTACCTCTATCTAGTGTCAAAGGTACGACTGTATGGAGTTGTAACTCCCCTCTCCCATATGCCTTTGTGATGGGTGTGGGGCTAATTTTTACCCATGTTTCATTGTGTCTGTGACCATGAAGTGGTTGTTGAAACCTCAGATATCTGGAACATTATAAGTTGTTTACTCATACTGTTAAATAAGTAGATTAGTAAAAATTATGTACCAATGTAACACAAACTATGTACACAACTTAAATTCATTCCATGCATCAAGCACCAAACTTATATTCGTTAATGTCAAGTGTCAAATTTTTCGGCACTAGAGGTAGCTGCCAAGATAGTTGAATTGCTTATCATCAACGCTGCTTAAACTTTGCGATACAGACATCCACATCACAAAGTTTTGTACCTACAATTCCATGTTTGTTTCCTTGCATTACCTGAGATCTATGCAGCAAATGTGTACAGAAGCAAAAGGAGAATTCATTGGGGTCACCTTTCTGTTGTAAGTAGCCAGATACAGCGCTTACCCATACAAAAAAGCCTGCTTTAGTATAAGACTACTGTAATGTCCTTTTTAAACCTAACCCTAAACGTAATTCATTGTTTAAGTTGTGGATATTTGGCGAAGATATGCATACATCACACGATACAGTTATAACATCTCTTTGCCTCTTTATTGGGCAAGAAAGAAACATTCTTCTACGACATCTCACAGCTGAGTCTGCCGAACTAATGGCATGTACTTCCTTGGTCTGACCAACAGGTGTCAGTAAGTGCGGTAGTCACACGTGCATAATTCCATGCGCTTATCGTACATATTTTTAGCATATCTAAGTTTGAAGATAAGTTGCAAACACAGGTTGTCGCAATTTCATTTTTGGACCTATGGAATTTATTGTAAACGGTAAGTTTATTACTGAAGTGTTTAGCGTAACTGAAATCATGTTATGTGTGTGTGTGTGAGAACGTTGCGTTCTTGGAGCCTTTGCCGGCTAGGCCATGTGAACATTGTGTGCTGTTCTGTGCTAAATGAGATATTTGTTACGATTGTCTTCACCGTAACCTAAATTATGTTTTATATGTAATTATACAAGTGCTGCGTTCCTGTCGGGGTATAACCTTGCAAGGCCATGTGCTGTGTTAAGTGCATTTGTGTGTGACGGTAAGATCAGTTTTATTGTGGAAGTTTGGTTTTTATTGTGAATGTTACGTTTTTAATGCATCTGTTGAACGTAACCTGAACCATTTTATTGTGTATTAAATTATCTGTGCAAATTTGTGTTGTATTTCCATTGCAAGATGGTGAAGTGTTATGCCTTGGGGTGCATGTATTTGATAGTCACATTCTGCTTTTGGATAAGAATTGACAACTACGAATCATTCAGTACTGCCCTTTTCTAGTCAGCTGTGCTTCTTACCTGGATAAATATGTTTTTATATCTGTATACTTTTATAGTCATCAAATGTAGGAAAAAGTATGCCATGCCGATGTAATGAGCTGCCTCATGTAGCAATATCAGTGAGGTGGAAATTTTGTAACACTTGACACTGTAGGTTTAGTAGAGCTGCTGATGTTTGGTGCAAGGTGTAATACACCAGTATTCTGAGGTATGATATTCCTGCTGAACATTTGGACACATAGGAACATGTTTCAGAGAAGGAATACTGAACATAAGGTGCAGATGTAACTGTTCTTAGTGGCATGATGTTGGAGAGTTGGAGTAAACAGCTGTAACTTCTTTCTTTAGCTATATGAGGACTGTACATGTCCTACTAATGTAACTGCTAGTTGGGGAATTGACAAAATATTATACAAACATAATTTGGCAATTACTAACATTTGAAACGGGAACAACCATTTTGTAGGTAGTATGAGTAAATCACTGTTTAGTCTGTGCCAGCACAGTTATGTACTGTCTAGTTCTGGTAAATTGGAACTTGTTGGGTGAGGAAGTGGTGTAAGGAACAAGCAACAGGGAGGTTCAGGGTATGAGGCTAGCACCCATTTTATGGCATTAGATGTCAGTGAAAAATACAAGTCCCAAATACAATGGCCACTACAACATTTGGAGATTCTGTGGCATTTAGACAGTATAAACATTGTGAACTGTGTAGTGTTGCTTGTATTTACTGTGTTTATACATACATATATATACACACACACACACACACATATTACTTTTGTGAATATTTAGTGCGTTAGTGTATATTTTGGTGTGTTTGTATTTGTGTTTGTGTAGATTGTAAAATATATTATCTCCCCCACAGTATAAAACTATTCATCCTACGAGCATGGAAGTTGTAGGAAATGTTATTGAGACATGTGACAAGGAAGCAGGGCAGAAACTACTTAAGAAGGGCAGTCATGTACACATGGATACCTTGATGAACCATTTGAAGGATCTGGAAGAAAACGCAGGGAGAGAAATGCTAAGAGTCCAGAATAACTTCAGAAAACCCCAGACTACAAGAGGCAGAAACACAGTCCTAATGTTGTGTTTGTGGATGACTTTGATAATTGTGTTATCAGGAACACAAAGAGTGTAGGAATTATGTAGAGGAAATGCCATTTGAAGAGACAAATGTTGGTAGGGAGAGCAGACATTGTTACCTGGAGGTCAAGGTACCTGAAGGAAGTACAGGAGTATCAGGATAATGGACACTTGATGTTTTACACGCACAAGACATGGACAGACAGCAACTTAACGTTTTGCAAATGTTGGCAAGAAGGTGAAGACATAGGCATCCATACTCATGTGAACTTGGGAAACAGGCTTATAATTCTGCAAGTAGGGGGAATTGGTGGATTTCTTCCTCCATGCACATCTCATTTACAAAGCTCGAAGCAACGCAGGAGACTACCATGGACAACTGAATGCAAAAAATTTCGTGAAGTGGGGAGCCAAGAAACTTACTTCTAACTTTTCATCTCAGCCAGTATTTGTTATAGATAATTCTCCGTACCACTTTCTCCAGGTTGGCAGACCACTTTCAACTTGCATAGTAAAAGCAGGCATGATATGCCTCGGCAGGAAGGGTATAGTGTCTGATGAGACTTTGAGCAAAAATGACTTACCAGTTAATTCTTCCACAGAAGCCCAAAGAGATATCAACAAAATTGATCGCATACTGGCTAATCATGGTCATGCAGTTCGACTGCCTCCATACATGTGACCTAAACCTATGGTGCTCACATGAGCTTAAATTAAAGAGACTCATGCATGAATATATCACAGCGGGTATGCACTTCCAGAAACTACAAGTTACAAATGAATTGTGTGTCTTGTAACAAGGGATGACCAACAATGATACTGGAAACATGTTGATAATATCCAGAAAGAATATTTGGAAAGAGAAAGGGTTGTTCCATATGTCATGGACATCATTATTATACTTGTTCCATATGTCATAGACATCATTATTATACACATGAATCCTGAGGGTGATGGTGAATGTGAAAGCAGTGACACTGAAGATAGGAGTAATTGTTCATCAAGTGTAGACATGGACTTGTAGCAGGCACAGTCACTCTAATGTAAATGATAAGTGCTTTTGTAGAGATAAAAATTCCTGAGTCATGTATCTTCATCAGACGAGTACCCACCCCATGCAACCTCCATTCTTTAAATACCTTCGAAGTCTCAGTTCACCAGAATTGGACAGTACATTCTGCATGACATGTGTTGTCATCTAGTGAAGCTTATATTTGCAACAGCATCGGGGAACAGTAGGAGCACTGTCTGCTACATTGAGGACTGTGCTTCATTAAGTGGGTAATTTACAATATGTGTTTTTAAAAGTTATAAGTAAATATCACTTTGGATGCTTTTCCGTTTGTCTTTTTTTTTTTTTGTTGCAGACATTAGACGCAAAGCATGTGTGCAGTTTTTATTTTAAATGGTATGTGCTTCTGTTGTATCTGACTTACAATCCCTTTTTGAGGCTGGTTACTGTGTCTCTCCAAATACGGAGGCATGAAGAATGTCATTGGTGTATACTGTGGCAAATGTATGGCAGTTTGAACACATAATTTCCAAATGAAGCAGCAGGTTGGCTTTGGGTAACAGAGACCATGTATGTTAGAACTGTGGGATTGAAATAATTGGATAAAAGTAAGTAAAAATTACAGCAATGTATGTTGTGTGTTGTAGTAGAAATGTCAACATAATTTGTTGACCCTTCTGTTTGATTTTTTTGTTGCAGACATGCATAGTTTGTGTTTTCAGATGGTTAATTTTCAGTCCCTCAAACCATAATTCATCTGTGCGTCGTCACATGAATAATATTGTACAGTATAGGGCCACTACTTGTTCACCCCAATTTGTGGTTGCATATCGAGGATGGCAGTATGTTGACAGTGGCAGTACATTGAAACACCACATAAAAGAGAATTTCTGTTTACAGTCTTCCATGGGTGCTAAGTGAGGGTATCAGGGTTTGACTGTATTTTGCCATGGATTTGTTCAGGCAAGCTGTAAATACATAAAAGGGTATTTTACCTGCTGCCTTTGCAAGAGGAAATTATTGCTGATCATCAGGGTGGGTTTTGATGAAATGGATCAATTACTGATCATATATTTTGAATTTTTCAGATACTTGAAAAAAACAAAGGGAATACAATGAGGCAGTGCATAGAATTCAAGGAAGCCCATGATTCGGTTAGGTGGGAGATCTTGTATAATATTCTCATTGAGTTTGATATCCCCATGAAATGGTAAGGCTAATAAAAGTGTCTAAAAATGAAACCTATAGCAGAGTCTAGGTAGACAAAGATATGTCTGATGTTTCCTGTAAGAATGGTTTGTAACAAGGAGATGTGTTATTGCCATTGCTTTTCAACTTTGCTTTAAAATGTGCCATTAGGAGGTTCAGGCATACCAGGAGGCCTTGAAATTAATTGGTACACATCAGCTTCTATTTTATAATGATTACCTTCATGTTTTGGTTGCAAGCGTACATACTATAAAGGAAAACAAAGAAGCCTCAGTATACGTTAGTAATGAGATTGGTCTAGAACTAAATTATGAGAAAACTTAAGTATATGGTCATGTCTCGAGACCAGCATGCAGTGCAAAATCACAACATATATATAGGGAATAAATCATTTGAAAGGGTGGAACATTTCAATTATTTGGGAACATCCTTAATGAATCAAAACTCATGAAGAAATTAAGTGCAGATTGAAGTCAGGGAATACTTGCTATTATTTGGTCCAGAATCTTTTGTCTCCCAGTTTGCTGTCCAAAAATATAAAGGTCCAGATATATGGAACTATAATTTTCCTTTTGTTTTGTATGGGAATGATACTTGGTCTCCCACAGTGAGCAAGGAACATAGACTGGGGGTGTTCCGGAATAGGGAGCTAAGGAAGGTATTTGGGCCTACGAGGGACAAGGTAACAGGGGAATGGGGAAGATGACATAATGAGGCACTTTATGGTTTGTACTTATCAAATTTTTGGGTGATCAAATCAAGAAGAATGAGGTGGGCAGGGCATGTAGCAAATATGGGGAAGACGAGAGGTTCATACAGGATCTTGGTGGGGAGACCTGCAGGAAGGAGACCACTTGGAAGACCCAGGCTGAGATGGTGGGATATTAAAATAGATCTTCAAGAAGTGGTGTGGGGGCATTGACTAGATTGACCTGGCTCATGATAGCGATAGGTGGGAGGTTCTGTTGAATGCAGTAATGAACCTGTGGGTTACCATCTCAGGAAGGACTCCTCTCTGTGAAGTTAGTTAGTTAATTTTTTACCTGTGCAGGAAGTATGGCTTCGGTCAGTGTGTATCTGCTGTCGGGAAGTTGTGTATCTGCCAGTCAGTCTTAGACACTTTTTTTATGTTCTCAGAAAGTTTTAAAATATGCTGATACAAATGTCATTGAATTTCAGAGCAGTAGAAGAAATATCTTGATGAAAATTCATGCTGATATTTTTGTATTAAAATCATCATCTGTCCTAAAATGTTTTTATCATGTTAGCCAGTTGCTTCTACATGACTCATCTGACTTAGCAACCACTTTGACTTCATGAACGTTGTGTTTGTGAACTTCTTATCTTGAACTTAAATTAAATGCTTATACACCAATGGCTAATGCTTGCTATTCCTTATTATGCATATTAGCTGTTATAAAATGTAAAGTTGCCATTTGCTGATGCAGAGACAAATTACTGATGCAGCTGAAGGACAAACCTCAGAACCTCTCAGATGATGGTTAAGACTTGATTAATGTGTTGCCATTTGCAATGAAAGCATTAACTAGCACTGTAGTCTCTACATACTGTTTGGAAGTATCATTGTTAATAGTTTTAATTAAAACATTATGGATGAAGTTATTTATATATATTCATTTAAGTCAGGGAATGAATGCATAGCGTAACAGTTCTGGTGTACAGGAAAACCTCGTAAATTCAAAGTATGACTTTCCTCATCATTACACGTAGGATTCTGTGTACTCCTTAGTTTGGCTAATATTATGTATGTTTGATTTGTATTTGATTACTAATAGTTGTGTAGTTCAAAATTTTTTGAAGCAGTTATTCTCAGTGATCTGTGTGAAGGGAGGTATTATTTTTTTCTTAGTTTTACCTGATGGTAGACTGCATACTGAGCGTAACAGGAACTGGTATGCTGCTATTTTTGTTGTTGTAGAGGGTGGCTTGATTAGGTATTAATAATAGTACCAGTTGCAAAATTTGTTTAAGTGTTCTGTAATATAACTTAAACTTTTCTGATTTACTAAATCCAAAAACAATATTATTATTTTCTCATATGCTGCAGTTGTATTGTACTTATGCCTCATATATATTGTTAAGACTGTGTGTTGGTACGTCTGCCTTAGCCCTGTTTTCATCATAAGTGATTAGAATATTGTGTACACATCTACAAGGTGCCTGAGAAGTCATACAACTGACTTGTTTATTGATTATTTCATTTTGTCTGCATTTTATGGCTCGGCATGACTTTACATGAGTTGACAACCCTGTGTGGCATTGCACATGTGACAAAACTACGATGAGCCAACACCCAGGGTTGCATTTTTTCATTATTAGTGTGTTGTGTAAAGATGGGAATAACAATTATGAGCAGTTAGTACACTGAAGAGAGTTTGGTAGCAAGTGTTTGGATGTATTAAGACAGCACAGTTCAGACAATAAATCAGGTGATGACACCATTTCATCAGCAATTTGGGAAGCCATGTCTGTGCAGAGCAACTCTTTCAGTGTGGGAAAAAGTGTGTTTATGTAGGGGAATATAAAGGATTCTCCTCAGTCCAGTCGACCAATATCACGAACGGTGACCTTTGCTGTGGTTGCCACTTTCATTGAACAATCACACAAGTCCATGTGGAGACGATCAGCAGAACTTGGAGTACTACATTTGACCACGTTTGACCACAAGAGGGACCTGATGATGAAGTCATTTTGGCCAGTGTTTGTAATTGAACTTAGCGGTACTGACATGAGACTATTTCACAAAGCATGTGCTTTGTTGTTTAAATGATTTCTCATATCTTTGTCTCATAGGAAAGTTCTCTTTTCAAATGAATGTGCAGCTTACTTCAGCTCCCTATCTTGAAATGTTTTTTGGGGCTAAACAGAATCCTTGTTACATGTTTGAGATGTACGACCACCCACCACAAATGATGATAGTTCAGGTGTAACTGCCAGTTATGTCATTGACCCATATTTATTTGATGGAACCTTTAGTGGTGTTACATGTATTAATGTGGAATTACGTTATACCAGAGCTAAGCAACCATGGGATTATGTAATAGGTGTGGTTTCAGAAAGATAGTGCTCCAGCACATTTCACCCTGACTGTGTGTGAATTCCTGAATGAATCATTAATAGGTCAGTGTATTGGTTGGGGTTGTGCAACATTCCTTTCGCAGCTGCCATGGTTACCATGTAGTCCCAACTTGAGCACACCTGGTAACAGCCTGTGCACCAGTTGTGTGTTGTGAGACATCATTACTGGTACCTACATCTCTTGAACACTATGAATTCCATGGAAGGGGTCACAAAGGGATCTGCAGATCCATAAAATGGGGGTAGGATGAAATAAGTCAGGTGTACACTGTCTTCTTAGACATCATGTAGGATAATGAGTTAATACTCTACTTTGGCTACTGCTTTTTATAAATTTACCTTCCAAATTCTGTAGAAAGTTCTGGAATATTGACTTGGAAGTGGGCAATCCCAAAAGTACCCCTTTCTCATATTTATAATGTGATCCATGAAATGGAAAACAATTTGATTTGAATGAGCATTTACTAGATTGGCCATTTATTTATTACTGTTGATGTATTAATTTTGATTAGTTATGCCATAATTTTTATTAGTTCATTTATAAAGATGTTGACATATATAACTTTTATATCTAACATGAACATTTCAAGTTCTTGTTTCACTTTAATATTGCATAGGTTTGGTAATTGTCAATAGTTTTCTCTGCTACTTTTGTTAGGCAAGTTTGGCATAGACTTCATTTGTTCCACCACTGAAAATAATACCTGGTAACATTTTCAAGAAAGATCCAATAATTTTTTTGACATATTTGTAATGAAATTTTGTAACAGTATGTCTCTTAGCTTCAGTATGCCTGTTTGTATGTGTCTGCATATAAGAACTCAAGCCCCTGTACAGATTTTCACTGAATTTTTTATTGGGGAGTTTATAAAATTTATTAATGTTCCAGTTTTTGTTCAAGTGGAACAATAATTGACACATCACTTAAGACCTATATGAATTTCTGAGTGCACATCTAGCACTATTTGGATGAGAAATTGCCTTGCACAAAAGCTATGGATGCATTTTTATGTCCAGCATGTTTTAATGTAAGCCACGTGGTTTTTGGTTCAGTCAAAGAAAATGGTGTGAACATGCCAGAATTGTTACAGTCTGTTTACATTTCCTAACATGTTTCTAATTTTGTAGTATTAAATGCAAAGTCTCTGGTACCATTTAATTGGCTGATTTTTAACTTTTGTAAGGAACTGTTGGAAGAGTGACAATTTGGATCAAAGTCTGATGATTGTGTACATGAAGAAACATATGGCTATTGTTACAGCAAAGTCTGTAGTTGATTAAATTGCAACAGTTTTTTTTAAGTAAATAGAAGGATAAGTGTATAATACAGGATGACATTAACCCTTTACCTGCTAACGTGGAGAATATGGTGAGCTCCGAACAATGCTGGAAAAGGGCAGATGGGATTTAACTCAGCATTTAAAGGGTTAAGGGGTCAATTTTTTACCACCATGTAAATGGGAACTGAAACTTACTGAGACATCAGAAGATAAGAGGAAGAGTCGGTGGCATAACATCAGTGCAGTTGAGGAAGATAAACTCAAGGTAATGCATTATAATATTTTGGTGTGTGGTGTTCGTATATGTAAGGCCTCCATTATTGATTCAGTCATACTGGGTCCCTGGATTAAATGTAAATTTTCTCTGTACAGGCATGACATTAGGACTTCACAGATTCTAAGCCTAAATACTGTTACTTCCAGAAAATTTGTTGTTGGGGTACGAGCCAATAGTAGTTTTTGGATATGAGACTGGGTGAGTTTCAGAGCTGGGCTGCAGCAAGATTTGGAAGAAACAGTCAGCCTGTGCTAGGAATTGAGTT
>Ga0136643_10008084_pt1 | contig 15323 bp, 9 predicted proteins | sample TergutLab28metaG_FD_96883 | JGI IMG/M metagenome (GOLD analysis project Ga0136643, IMG submission 96883) | Labiotermes labralis P1 segment gut microbial communities from Petit-Saut dam, French Guiana - Lab288 P1 (version 3) (version 3) | ecosystem: Host-associated > Arthropoda: Insects >... | reverse complement strand
TCTACATGTTTCGGGTGTCACAGCACCCATCATCAGGAGTACTAAAAACTGTAACCGCAGCCTCCGGTACAGGTCATAATACTGGTACAGCTACTTCCCTCCAACGTGGCCTGATCGGGACTGAGTCCCGATCAGGCCACGTTGTAGCTGTACCGGTATTATGACCTGTACCGGAGGTTGCGGTTACAGTTTTTAGTACTCCTGATGATGGGTGCTGTGACACCCGAAACATGTAGAGTAACTTTGCAGTAGATAAATATCTGCATACTGTTGCATCTGGTTGGATTTTTATTAACATTTATTGAACTTCTTGTTGACTTGGAATGTGTGTTTGTTGTGTCGGACTGTATCGTGATTTTTGCGGTAGAGTGTATGTGGCTGGAAAATGTGTTATTATTATTATTATTATTATTATTATTATACAAGAGCTGTGGACAACTAAGAGTGTTAATTAAACTGTGACTTGTTTTAATATTAATACTGTACGTAATTTACTGCAAAATGCTGTCAGAAAGACTTAACGTAATTAGCGTTATATAAACAAACCGGCGAAATGTGGGCTTAAACTTATTGCGATATTTTAATGATTAGGGGGACTTCAGTTTTTCTTCCTTTAATTAGTAACGTTATTTTGAGGAACGGCAAGTAATTCATGAGGGTCAAATTAGTGCAGCCGTTTGAAGTGTGGCACAGCCGTACCCTTCGTCACGCTTCTGTGCCATCAGCTGTGTTAAACTACCGCATAAATTTGCGTCTTCTTTTCTGCAGATGAAGTAAGGAGTTTTTTGTCACGTTGTAATCTTTCTCCCTCTCCCCTTCATCCCCTTCTTATTTTCGGACTTGGAAATACGGAACTCTTCTCATCTGAAACGTTAGTTAACATTTTTTTGTTCTTTTATGTCCATACCGTGCGTTTTGATTAATTAAAATTTATTAGTGAACCAACAAATGCATACAGAAATAGTATAAAATTAATACTAAAATTACCCCGACATGTTTCGGTACTTTAGCAATACAATAAATCATACCTTTACCTGACAAACTTGTAAGCACCCTTTGGATGGTGTAAGAACACCGAAATATGTCGGAGTAATTTTAATATTAATTTTTTACTATTTCTGTATGTATTTGTTGGTATTCTAATAAACTGCATTTTTTTGGTCATTTATTTAACTTGTGAGGCTGCCATTATCTCACACGTGTAGGATAAATTTTGAATTATGACTTGGGAAGTTTCAGGAAAGAAACGGTGTTGATGTAGTCGATCTCCAGAAGGAAATCAGAAAGTTAAAAGTAACTTCAATGATTGATTCGTTATTTCGACCAAACTTCGAACCGGGCACCTTCTAAATAGGAGTGTACTGAACCATTACACTTACGTCCTTGGTAAAAATAGCCAGTATATGTTCATATGATAATTACTTCCAATTTAGGGGGTCGCCATCATCACGCAGTCCATCTTATGACTTGTCCATAGCTTCTCCCAAAGCGAGTTCTCAAGACAGTGCGATCCATAGCATCCTCTTTCAACTGTCAGTACCTTCATGTTTCCCTAACGTCATCCAGTATCTGCCTTTGTCTTCTTCCTCGTCTCTTTCCTTCAGTAACGTTTTTTAGAAGACAGCTCCTACATAATACGTGGCCAATCCCGTTAACCTTCCTACCTCTTATTGTATGTAAGATGTTCATTTCCTCCTTTACGCTAATTAATATTTCTTCATTTTTACGCTGTCGGTCCGACTGATCTTCTCGATCATTTTTCAGCACTACATTTCAAAATTTTCGGTGTATTCCTTTTCTAATTTCCGGGTGTTCAATTGTCAGAGCTTACAGGGAGTACATTCAGGAAATATGTAACTACAGTACTGTTCCCTGACAGTGGATGTAGAAGGTTCCTCAAAAACGACAACTTACTGCTCTAGTACACGGTCTCGATCCAGAAGAATGGTTTTTATCCATATTGTCTTGAGAGCCTGAAATTCCTCGTCATGTGCTCTTTTAAACATTTTCTATCATACAGTTATACTCAGGCTTATTTCCCCTTATCTGTTTTACAGTCATCATTTTTGAGCAATAGGCTGTTCTTAGCAAATTATTAGTAAATCAGTATTTACTGCCATTAAGCACTGATAAATAAGCTTGTTTACCGTGTTGTGGCAAAAATTAACTATTTTGGGTCGAATATTTGGAAAGTAACTCAGCAATGAGTGGATTTTCTAACAATGTAATGATAACCATAGTCTTGAATATTGTTAAGCATATATATGCATATGAATTCGCCAAACATTTACCAGCCATTCAAGAGGAGAACTCAAGGCACGTTGTATTGTTTGCTAACCCTGTGGAGCAGGATGAATTGTGATGCCTGCCACCTACTTTAAGGCTTCAACATTTCGTGTAATTACCAGAGTAAAGATAAGTTTTCTTATCCATCCGATTCATCTTCTAGTCTGGAATGGACATGTAAAGATTTCCTTTGATGTATAAAATCAGTTTTTAATATTATTTGGAATCAAGTATGTGTTCCAGAGAGTTAACTTTCGTCCGTATTTTGCAATTTCGTTCAAGAGCATACGCTTACTTAGATCCTCACACTCTCTTCTCTTCACGTCAGCACTTATCATAATTAAGCCGCAAAAATCTTGAAATTATAATCTTTCCCTATTGGGAATACAAGCGGAATAAGAATTCAGTTCTTGCGTTACTGCTTATTCATTACAAAAACCAACCTCTTAATATTATTTACGTACGTAATCATTGTGTCTTGTGGTTGCCATATGGCGCATATTAAGTCATTTTGTGAAAAAATTGTAGAGTTCTGAATTGTAACCGTTATGGGGCCAATGTCGAGTTACGCTCTACTGCATTTCCATTATAACTGGTCCAGTGTCGCGTTATAATCGACACGTTGCAGTGTCTTCTGTTGGTTTTTCCTAAGCTGCTGCTATTTAATGGCTGCTTTTGGACGTGAAGAATAGATAGATATTTTCTTGAAAATAAATTTGGACTGCAAAAGATTAAAATATAAATGGAATAGGATTAACGCTTCGAGCCGGTTTTTTTGTCTGATCTTGGCATCTGCTACCAACTCATTGTAGGTAGGGTTACTTTTGCAAATGACGACACTCAAAGACACACACACACACACACACAAACACGCTTACTCGGTAGACTCCTGTAGACGAAGGATCGGCCCGTGTTATAGACCACTATCTGACAACCACCAACATTCAGAACAAACATCTATGCCCCCGACAAGATTCGAACCCACAATCCCAACAAGAGAGCGGCCGCAAACCCACGCCTTAGACCGCGCGATCACCAAGATCCACGCTGGTTTTCCGACACTTACTATACTGCAATTTTCTTCCCTACCCAGGACACCGTTCCGAGTCCCTTGTTTTATCTCAGTTCTGTCTGTGTCGTTTTTACGGTGCACTGCGTCTTCCGTGCAGCGAATACTGTGTGCAGTTTCTGTACTTTCATGCCACCCGTCGAATTACATTTTCTGGTTTCGTTTTCACCACAGAATCAACAAACACGTACAGAGTTAAACGAAATACTCGGCGGGGCTGACACCCGACGGCACTTACAACAGTTCTGCCACAGCTTCGCCCGTTCTCACAGGAGACTCTCATCCTGCCGACAGTGTGGCAGACTAGCCACCCACCCATCCAATGTCCAATGTAAATAAATGTGCAGTTCATGAGTTCAAACACCACGGATAGTCACGGGTTAGCCGAATGAGAACTGGCCGTCTCCACGGAATGCAAATAGAATCCGGACCCATTCCCTCTCACCCACAGCAACATGTCAAAACAGGGTGTTCGGGCGTGTGTTATACAACTGTTCTTGGCAGTTTAGAACATACCATTAAAGTCACAAAGTTTAAATAAATGACTTCACACAACCCCTACCCCCCACGCCGCCCCTCTTCAGCCGCCCATTCATATACTCTCTGTGGCTGTTATTCCGAACACACCGCATGCTTGAGGTGACGGGTCGTCCAAACATCCTGAATCTCCCCGTCATGCCTGCTACCCGCGTTTTCATGAGCGGTTCTTCACAACTTGTTAAGAGGCGGCTAACCTTTTCAAACTTCTCGGTGATTTACATCTTAAGTCAGGGTGATTAATTACTTCACTCAAATCTTCTTCAGATTGTTTAAACACACAACGGATTTCGTCGTTACCGCCTGAACAATAGCCATCCGCGCTGCACTTGTTTATCTTACCTGTTTCAAGTTTCATTGTCCCGTCCACACTGTCCTTGTTCATTCTACACCGGCACTCAGTTGTCGCTACTTTATGGAGCAGTGAAAGTCCGAACAATGGGAAAGTAGGTTCCATGACGCGCGCGTGTGTGTCCTGTCCAGGTAGAGGGTAAAGGTAAAGGTCATCCTACAACAGGCCATGAACCACAGAGGGGAAGAAGAGGTACAGCTCTACTCTTTCTTTAACCTGAGCGCGAGATGGGGGTAGATGGTCAACGCCACGCCCTAGCGTCTTTACCCTCGGAAAAGAGACGCATCACCCATTGCACAGGAGGCAGAGGGTACGTGACGTATGTTTATTAATAGAAGGGACGTGACACATACAGGCAAGAAGCAATAAATAAATGCATATAATTTTTTGTGAGAAATTGCAAATGACGGTTGGATATTACAATGATTTTTGTACGATTTCCGTTATATTAGTGCCAATTTATTATTCTTGAAGTTTATGACATAATTTCCGGAGGAGTAAATAAAGCTTTGAGGATTTCTTCTCCCTCTGATTCATTATTGTGTTTTACAACTAGGACATAAATAAGACAACATAATAATTAGAAGGTTTGGCTGTTTGTATAATCGGACTGAACACTGTGCGTGATTTCAGGCTTCGTCGCCTTGTAAGTAATATCTGCGCTCTTCAGTGAGTGGTAATTCCTTACCGACGTTTCGGGACAACCTATCGGTCCCATCTTCAGTATTGAAGATGGGACCGATAGGTTACCCCGAAACGTCGGTAACGAATTACCACTATTCGCTGCGTTATATTTTAGAAGAGCGCAGATCTCATAACAATCCTAGTTTCTGTGCATGTTGGCCTAATGAATTTGCTCCGATTGGATAAAGCGCCAACATGCGCGCTGAAAGTTAAATAAAACGCTCGACTCTAAAATGGTAGCCAGAACACGCGCGTGCCAACTCGAAAGAAAATCTGATGTTGTTACGATCTGTACGTGTTTGTGTGGGGGCGTTCTGTGTTGCTGTTCAAATAGAGACAGAAGGCAAGAGTGGATAATTAACTAGTCTTTCTTTCGCTTGCCTTACATTGCAGCATCCTTGAGAGTAATACATCCGATGAACGTCATTCTTCACAACGGCCACTGACCTTACACGTGCTGCGGGATGCGAATGTTTAGGGACCGGTTACTTTGTATATAAAAAATATTTTCCATGTACGTGCATGCTTTCCTTTCTTTCTTGTGGCTGTTGTCTGCGGACTAAGTAAACCTCGAAATATGTTAAACGCCTCGCTGTGTTAGTATGCGATAAACGTATAAACATTTCCGTCAAACGCAACTTGTATTATTATGTAATAATATAATATTTTCGCACAGCCTCGTGATGGCCTGCTAAATGCCGAAACATGTAGCTGTTGATATTATATCAAAATATCAGTTTTGTTTGATGGATGTCTGTTTTAGTTCACAACGAAATATATACGCGTTTGTAATTCATATGTACAGACACACACAAATTTTTCTCTCCTGTAACTCAAAATTGGCCTGAAAGGGGACACATTTCCGACGATTGACCATTTGAGCACTACCCGCTATCAGTGCTTTCAAGCCCATTGTAACGGTGGCACTTTCATTCTGACAATTAACGAATAACGCTGCATTAATCGATGTTTATAATGGCGGCGGAGTGTGTTTTCTCTTCCACAAATTTTCCAAAAACTCAACACCCACCTCATAACTCTAGACGCCGGAAAGGGGTGCCATGAAACAAATTTTATACTGAAGGCCCACAAATATTAGCAGCCGCCGGTCCGGATTTAGTAGCCCGATCGAGGTGGCGCCGTACATTTGTGCAGCCCTGCTTGAAAACGTTAAAATTGACGACACAGCACTCTGGCTGCCTTTGGTAATCCGACTGAAGACGCTGCCTTGTCTAACGACCTGAACTTGGGAACCACTTCTGTAAACTTTATTGAGGTTCGTTGTGTCCGAGCCTTCACCATTTATTACAAAAGCCGAGGTGGACATCGGTGAGTAGTCCTGCGGAGGCCGAGAGATTTCACCTCTCGTTTCCGCAGTGCAAGTAAGTCGTGTTTCGATGCCTCTTGACGCAGTTCACTCACAGATTTAAACAATAGTACTAATGCAGACACTAAGAGGTGGTTTATGATAGTTTGAATGACTTGTTATGTTACTCACTGACAGAGGACATAACTTTAGTGTTTGACAGATGGCGTTAAATTTAGACGGTCAGGATAATGTACATACTTTTACTTATTAGAAACTCTTAATACGTGCAGAAGGCGTTAATCACCACCTGTCCTCAACATGTGCATATAAGAGACTTCTGCCCCAAATATTAACGGACTGTTTTCGTGGATATCCTTGAACATGTGGAGGTAAATAAGAGGTCACAAACGATTCCAAAGTTGAATTCAAGTCCACCCACGTCCAATTCATTCATTATGTCTGTCCATTGCATAGCTGCGTATGGGTACCTGAAAAACAACGCATTTATTATATTTAGGTTCTCACGGCTGTGACTATAAGTAACACCGTCTAATCTGGTGGAAGTGTACGAGTGTTTCAGAGGAAACATCTTCCTGCACGATTTGTGAGACTAATGTAGACAGCAAATTTGTCTCGAATTCTGTACATTTCTATCACACTAGACGGCACCACTATCTTTATACGTTGTTGGTTTAGTCTGATTTGGCCTGTTCCTTACTTCCATTGCCACATTACTTCCTAGTGCTCTATTTTCCACCACGTGCCATTCTATGCACTTTACATTGTTACAGCGCCAAGACTTGGTAATGTCATTGTATGTAGTGTACTTGTCATTGTTTGTTACAGCACCCAGTCTTAACAATATCATTCTATGTATTGGTCTTGCTATTGTTTGTTACAGCGCTCAGTCTTAGCAACGTCACGGACGAGCAATACTTCCTTCAGCAGGATGGCGTGCAAGAACCTTCTGGAAGCCCGACCAATCCTGGAGGCGAAACGACACACGCCAGGAAGGAAGTAACTCCCGGTAAGTAGCCTGCCGACACTAGTCATTCAGCAGTCAAAAAATTCTCGTTTTGGGGTCATTCATTATATTGGCATTTTCCATCGTCCCGTGTTGCAAATAACCACAATTTCTGGGCATAGACCCGGAGGCTAAAAGTAGCTTTCTTATTCGGACTCAGCTGAGTAGGGCTAACTTTGGTTTCAGCTTGTGGATACGGACTGGTCCTGTCCCAGAATGCTAATGTTCTTTTTCTTAAAACGGGATGGTGATGTCCATAAGCATAATGCAAATTATTCAAAATAGAAGATAGGCCTACCATCCTCAGAATTCTATAAAAATGTAAGATATTCCCCCCTGGTTATGAAATGTCGAGCTTAATAACCGTTTTACACGATACCTATCCTGAGCCACGCCATCCACATTGTCACAGTATTTCCCATATGGTCATTTGAGGTGCATTCAATAAATCGTGAAATGCCACTGTAAGCTTCATCATGTCTGCCTGTCAATCCGTCTGCCATCATGAGACATTTCGGCTCCCACTGGACGGATTTTCGCGTAATTTGGTATTTGAGGATATTTTTAAAATTTGTCGAGAACATTCAATTTCGATTAAAACCTGATAAATATAAAGGGTACTGTACATGAAGACATATTGTCATATGTCATATCTCGCTGAATTATTCTTAGAATGACATGTTTCGGGCAGAAGTTGTAGAGAAAATCAACACACACATTTTATGTTCAAACAACTCTTTCCGAAAATCGCGCCATTTAGGAGATAATGTTGCAAAATATGGTACAGTGAGCCAGACAGACTATAGATAAAAATATAATAGGGCCCATTCGCTTTGAATGCCGGACAAGTAAAGCCAAAATACAGACACACTCTAATAATATGTAATAATTATTGCTTTTTCACGGCAACAGTGATTACGCGAACGCGCCTCAGTGTTATGTTATGCATCGTACTTTGCCTGTCTTGATATGTTATGATATTGTTAACACTTAGGTGTCTGAATTTTGACTTCTTTTCATGTTTTGATACGGTCTGTAATTTCGCTAGGATGTAGTAATCCAGTTTACCACTTTTGGATCACTTGGATCGCTTGAAATACTCAGGCGTAGATGGAGATCTAATATTGAAGTGAAGCATCAAAAATTAGTGTGAAATAATCTGTGTGTGTGGATTTCTTTGGTTCAGGACAGGGATCGGTTTCGTTACTTCCGAACACAGTAATTAACTTCCGCATTCCGTGAAAGACAGAGAATTTATTGATCAGAACAGCAACAGTTGGCTTTCACGCAGCATCCTTTTCAATTGATGTAGTTGTACTTGCGTAACAGGGGACGGAGAATGTGTCAACTGGTCTAATTTCAGTGCCCATCTCTCAACAACTCAATTCTCATCTTTCTTACACAGCCACAAGTGCCACTAGCAACCACCAGGCCTACATAGGTCTAATCACAGGGGTATTAGCCATGGTGGTGCTTCTTCTGGCATGCACTGTCGTGCTGATGGTACGCCGAGGACGCAAAAAGGTGGCTCTGCTGCACAAACACACAGCCCTGGTGTCCAGCAGCACCAAACCAGGAGTCACCATCAACATGAAGGATCTGAAGATGAACATGGCTCTGTCGACGCCCATCATCAACAACGGCCTATCGCGCTCGCGAGTCGCTGCTGCCAAGAGCAAGGTACGACTTCCTCAGTGCCATAAGCTCAAATAGAAACTTTAATCAATGCAGAAAAAAGAAAGCAGTGATAAGCACATGACTGAACCCTTACAACAGACCGTCAGCTGCTGTGCTTCTCCAAACTGAATTAGCCGTTCTTTGGTTAAACTACGTCACTCTCTATACACGTTCTCAGGTATAGAAAGAGAGGAACATACGCTACTCTTCTTATCACGTAGAGCCAGTTTCCAACAGTAGTGGAGCATATCAGTGGCTGGGTAAGAATGGACACGCTCTCTCCAATTTCGAAATTAGAGTTACCAAATTCCTTATGTGTTTTGACTTTATATCCATAAATAATAATGATGTTTAATGGTGTTTCAAGTGCAAATGTATTTTTGCAAACTTCAAACACCCACACTGTAATTCATAAAATCCCACTTCGGGGCTGAGTTGTTAGCATTTGTTCGCGTTCTGGAACACTCGGGTTTAAATGTAGTATCAGGGAATAGTTACACTAATGATTTCCTTGTCTTTCTTCAGTCAACCCAAGTGACTGCCTTAATCGTACTTCAAATTACATAAAACCTTCTTCGTTTTGCATCTCTAATTCAGTATGAACTGATCTTCTTCTTCTTCAGTGGCGCTACAGCCCGGGGTGGGCCTTGGCCTCCTTTACATTACGCCTCCAGGCCTCTCGATCCCTTGCTCTGTCTCTCCATTCGTTTACCCCCATCTTTCTCAGGTCCATGGAAACGTCATCCAGGCATCTCATTTTTGGTCTTCCTCTTCTATCTCCATCATCTTCCCTGGCTGCAGCATGGTCTGAACGTTCCATGTGCCAAATGTCAAATCCGTAGTCGTTTGTTGTCGTCGGGTCTTCATTACGTTCCGAGGCTTATTGTAAGGTTTCATAACAATTAGTTTTTTTACGGGGTGAGGTTGTTAGCCTCACGCCCAACCCCCAACCTGGAGGACCAGGGTATCCCCTTTCGTCTGGGCCATCACCTACGACCTGTCCAGCAAGGGTGGCCCTACCAGTAGCTAATGCTACCACTGGCATAGCTCTTAGGATCATTTGACCACGTAAGCCCTCTCACCCGGCGGTAGCCTTCGACAAGATGGAGATACCATGGAGAGGGGTAAGAACTGATCACCCTGATGTTATATGGTCGTAGTAATGAGCGGTACTCGTCCATAAACTAGCGCATACAAAAGTACACTATGCAGAGCACTGTAGCTATGCTTCCCATACTATCAACGTTAAATACTGCACCACACATAAAGACATATTTTGTCGTACTGCTTGTAGAAAGGTAGTTGAAGGGTTAAATCTAGGTAGAGCTTCATCGAATTTACGATATATCCCTTTTTTTTAATTTACGGACAAAAACTTTTATTCCTGATCCAATTGAGAGTTAATGTCCTGAACAGGCAGGAGCTGCTGGGTGCGGTCTCATCAGCCCATCGCAAGGCGTCAGTCTACACAGAACAATACCAACACACAAAACGCAGATATACACACAAGTCCGATGGAATTTGAACCCATTGTCCCATCCGTGAAAGGGTATGAGTCACCTTACACCGTGTAACACAATTTGGATTTGTGGGATACATTTTGTTTATTTTATGAATTTTGATTTGTTCTGTGTGGTATTTAAGAGAAAAAGTATCCAAAATATGGATTTTGCAGATAAATTATCGGATATTCAGTTTGTTTTATGGCGAGTCTAGTTCATTGGCCTCATATTACGGTCATCAAAACACTCTAAATTTTCTATCCGATGCCGGAATCCCAAATAAACATCTGATCTCATTACTGCCTTATTATCCCAGCCCCACGCCTCAAACCAATGAAGCACTAATTACAAATTAATTCGTTTTGAGGCTTCATTTAATTAGGAATCTTCGTGTAACAATTTGACGTTTGATATAAATTCGTCTGTTTTATTTCAGAACAAAGTAGCCGGCACGACAACTCCTGCTGGCACGGGAAAGGTAAACAACATCTACGGCCACATGGTGGTCGGGGAGGAGTCTGAGGACAGTGAGAATTCGTCCGTCTACCATGAGCCTTATAAACTCCTGCCATCAACAAAGCAGGAATATGGCTGTTTGCTCAAGAAGGACACTCTATCCTCAAGCAAGAGCGGTGAATATACAGGTGCCTTCCTTTGAAATATATGTTGTTTTGGGACAGACGATTCCTTTTGTATGTTATATTTGCCGTTAATATAAGTCAGCAGGTTGTCAACAGCATACTAGTGCTGTTCGTATATGACTGTGATCCACACTTGTACATGAAAATTTACTACGATGTCACAATTTGACTAACTCTGTTCAATCTGGGAAATTCAAATAGTTTGTACAGGACATTGCGTTTATACTTAGTGCGAGGAATTAAACTTGGTGTACATACTATTTGCACCTACATTCAAATTGTTTTATAGAAAATTGTTGTATGTGTGCGTGATACATTAATAATAATTTTCACTGTAGACATCAGGATAAGTAAGAGAACAGCACTAATCAATTTATCCTTCATAAGTGCAACACTTCTTTACTGATTCAAACTTGGGGTCGACTTTGTGAAAAGTACAAGCTTATGGCTGACTAACAATGACAGTATATGGCTACCAGTAAGGGAGATGGACTTCTTAGGATTTATTACATTTCTAGAATAATCTGCTACCATATCTTCAGTTTTTTTACGCACAGAGCACAGCCATTTCTCTCAAACTGTAAGTTTAATCTCCTTATATTCTCAGGTACAGTAAATACACCAATTTGTTCCCAAGCAGTGAAACAAGCATTGGTTGAATCTACTTGTCATTTCTTCATGATATTCTTCACCGTGCGTAACTTCTGAGAATAAGCAGTACTTTTTTAACCTAGGCAAAAAGGTATAATAATTTGTTACATCTTACGCAACAAGCATTGTTTACGAAGTTTGAAATGAAACTAGGAATGGGAAAGAGGTTTGGGGAGGATGTGGGGGAAGAAAGAAGGAGTGAGGTAACTTGACAAGCGACGTTAATTAAACCGAGATTTCACGCCTTAATGAGAAATACTGTCTGAGAAGTATGGGAATGGCTGACTGCGTGGGCAGACGACCAGAGAGAAGTGAAGGCTGCTGGAATAGTACTTGCTGTATGTGTAAGGCCGCGGGACAGATCTTAATTGCAAGCGAAGGCACCCGATGTAAAGTGTCAGCTCAGTCGAGTTAAAATCCTTCCTCCAACCTCTTTCTATTGCTGCTGTGTGAACCCAGTTGAAACCGTTGCTGCCAGAGAAGGCAGCTTACTGTGTGCACATTGGGAGTCGAGCTGAGAGGGAACATTAAAAAAAATTTGGTATTAGTAGCGCCCTTCCATGGTACAAGATATAAGCTTATCACCATTGAATCAACTACTGATGACAGTGAGTGTGATTGGTGCATGTTAGTTGTTTAAATACCGCAATAAACAACAGTTCTTCTAAGCTGTTGACGTAAAATGAACTTTACTTAATGAAATTCCTTAGTTATTGCCACAATTTTATAAAACCATTTAAAAGAGCTTTTTAAAGAATGAGGTGTTATCTCATTGAGATTAAAATATGAAAGTAGCAGCTTCTTGTAATTGTCTGTTGTGACTTTCCATCCTACATAATGTATATTTGTAGTCATACACCTGTAGCAAAAAAAAGGTACAAAATCCCTGTAAAGGCCTATTAAGGCCTATAGGTTTCGAGTAGGTTGAGGCTCCCAGGTTTCTGGACGGTCGCATATGAAGGTTGTAAGTTTGTCAGTCTACGCACCGGCCGCCTTTCCACACCCTAGGAAGTATTCCTGATACTCATTTCTGAGTCACCCCATAACAATAGTGCGGCCAAAATTCCAGTGATACAATCAGGATTCGAACCCGCGACCTGCCGGCTTGTAGGGCAGTTCCTCAACGAACTGCGTCACCGAGTGGATTTGTGCTTCGGCTGTCATGTAAAACAAGTTATATTTAATGAAATTCCTTGCGTATTGCGATAATTTTATGCACACTTTTAGAGTTTTCTTTTAAAGAAGAAGAAGACATCCCATTGAGATTAAATTTTTATGTAGCAGCTTCTTGTAACTGTTTGGTGAGACATTCCATCGTACGTAATGTGTATTTAGAGTCGTACACCCATGGCGAAAATTGTTTGACTGTAACTGCCCTCAGTACTGATTGAATACCAACACAAGTTAAGTCTGTACACTCGCAAACAAGGTACATGTTCCTACTGAAGTACTGCGTGATTCATCACACCATTGTAATAAAACTAGGTATTAAAGAAACATGTTTTATTAATTATATTGTGTACCGCCATGCCTATATTAATGGCTTTGGTTTTGTAGTGTCGTGTGTGGCATTAATTTCAATGGTAATGTTTCATGGATGTCTGAGTAAAATTACGAAAACCCACATGCCAGGATTGCAGACGTGCTGAATGGTACACTAAAACGGAACCTCCCCAATATAAGACAAGCGCCAGTCTCTGTATTGCGTCATACTTTCACAGGTTATTACTGTTCTAAGACGGAATGGTTGAATCGGAATATAAGGATAAGAAAGATCGATATCAAGAGGAAAGAAAAGAATTTAATTCAATTCATTTCAACTTTATTAATGTGCCGAGTCAACAGCCAGCTGGCCATTTACAGAAACAACACAACATAGAAACACACATAACGTAGGGAATAAACGGGACATATATCAAACAAATAAAACAGAAAACAGGAAAGGTAAATCACTAATGACACATTATAGTGATTAACTACTGATGATATCAAAACTGAGTATGAAAATTAGCCTTTTCAAGATATCTTAATCACTACAAATAGAAAGAAACTCACTTAGGGCTTAAACTGAAACCCAGGTTAGCCAAGCCTGATCTTGTTACTGTATATATCTAAGTCTCTGCCTAATAAAGTTAAAATTCCAATTAGCTAGATAATTAAAATGTAACTCAAATGAAACGTGCTACTAGGCTAAATCTGTTTCAAAGTTCTAATTCGCCTGCTCTATGTTACCACATGCCACATTTTCATGTGTCGCACGTCAAACGGAAGGAAAATTTTGGCGTGCTGTAGAAAACTGGGTGAAAGTTCTAATACTACTGGATGGAACTCTCATATAATCAATCAAAGAAGGACAAAATTTAGATCCTGAAAAACACGAATGAAAAAAACAGCATCAAAGTGAAGCCTTCTAACTTGTACAGTTTGTAACTGTGGAAGGTCAAGTGTACAAGCATCATTTGAAGGAATGTGAGGAAGAAAGTGAGTGAAGCACAAAACTGCAAACTTCCACTGGTCGCTTTCCAGCTTATTGGCATCAGTCAACGTAACATTATTACAAACAGGCGAGGCGTATTCTAATATAGATTTAACTGAGCCAAAATATAGCAACATGTAATTGGAAACCATGTCTCCTTTTCGAACCAAGAAATACAGAATTTATCGCTATTAAAACCCCACCCCCACGTGTCATGCTGGAACTTTTCGTTTCTGGTCGGAGAACTATGTAATTCTAAGGAAATAAATAGTGATCCTGCCACGAATAGTTCAGCCATGTTTCTGTTCAACGTATAAACGTTACAGTCACAGAGCTAAACGCTGTCATAAAACTCAAATTGCTTCGTTCTGAAGTCTGTAACATTGTGATAAACAATATCTAGACAGTGTCGTGAACGTGCATTTAACAGAACACCACCACTTATATTAACGTCACATGATACAGCCATTAGGCTATTGCATCATCTCCTTCTCCGCGGGATGCATCAGGAGTGATTTGTGCTTGAAGTAGAGTTTAAAGAAGAATGAACTAAAGATTTAAATTAAGAATAGTTTAATTCTGCCGTGACAATGTGCGATTAAGGCACCCTGACGCCAAACGCCTGTATTTGTAATTGAAGGGAAATGTAACATGACGCAGTAAAAAATGTTTCATCAGCTCGACTGGAGGTAAGACCTGTGCAGTGACAAAGAGACGCAGCGCCGTATGTGACGGGTTCAGAAATTACTGCACGTTGGTACTTACAGTGACTTTCTCAGCTACAAAACTTAACATCCTTAACACCTGCCGAAGGTTACTGTAGCTTAACAATACTTCATGTAAATTTTATCATATTTATTTCTTCCGTTTTAAGTGATTATCACACGTCTTAATTTAAAATAACCAACATTACTTTGACGGTAATGAACAGGCAGTTCTTGCACACGGGCCAATAATCACTGCAGCTACGCGCCTTTAATTGCACAGCTACCACTGCTAATTGCACAGCTACCACTACCAATTACTGCCACTACTACTACTACTACTGCTAATTGCACAGCTACCACTACCAATTACTGCCACTACTACTACTACTACTGCTAATTGCACAGCTA
>Ga0136643_10008083_pt1 | contig 15324 bp, 8 predicted proteins | sample TergutLab28metaG_FD_96883 | JGI IMG/M metagenome (GOLD analysis project Ga0136643, IMG submission 96883) | Labiotermes labralis P1 segment gut microbial communities from Petit-Saut dam, French Guiana - Lab288 P1 (version 3) (version 3) | ecosystem: Host-associated > Arthropoda: Insects >... | reverse complement strand
TACAATTTGACCTCCTGATGATGAGCACAATAGTGCTCGAAACATGTAGAGGAATATAATAAACTTATTATAAAACAAGAATTTGTGCATTAAGTTGGTCAATTTCTAAGATTATAAGGATATATAAATACATAAAATCAATACAACCTCTTAGATACAGCCTGAAGATGGTTATAAAATGCCGAAACGTGTAGCTGAAAGCTTTAAATTCATAAAATATTTAATAGGAAGTTGTAATAGATTATATTTTGTTACATTATTTAATTAATAGAGAAAAACACATCGGGGATGCCGTGCTTTAATATTATAAATAAGTGACGTCAGTGCTTTCCTTGCGCTTCCACACAAGTCGCGCACGTACTCACAGATTTCAAACACGTAGGATTTAACTGGCGTCTGTCTTCTGCGCTTTGTTTTTTTTTTACGCTAATTCATTAATTGCCGTAGCTTACACTGCACTTTTAAGCAACAGTACAGCGAATTTCAAGTCAGGTGAACTTTCGGGCCATGCAGTTGACAGCTAAATTAAGTTCTGTAATAAATGTTCTAGAACTGGTCCGCCTGTCCGCATCTCCCAGCTCTGGTGACAAACTGCAACCTAGATATTCGATTTAAATGTGTTATGTTACATGAATAATTTATGTTGGCGATACTAGTTTAATAATAATGAGCATGAGGTCATGTAGAACTTTGAAACGGACCGGCGAGTATTCCGAATATTTGAGTAACATTCATGAGTTTAGAAAGACAGAACATCACTGCAGGACAACTTAATTTCGTGTCATTGTAGATAACTTTCCAGAGACTATTGTGTTTGGATTCTCACCTCTGTTTGCTTGTTTTGGCGTAACAGCCCCCAGTGGGCCAGGGCCTCCTCATTCACGATGCTTCTAGATCACACACAACGACGCAACACAGTCGGTAGGACTCCTCTGGACGAGTGATCAGCCTGTCGCAGAAATCTCTACCTGACAACACATAACACTCACAACACACAAATATCCATGACCCCGTTGGGATTCGAACCCAAATCTCAGCAGGCGAGCGGCCGCAGACCTACGCCTTAGACCGCGCGGCCACTGGGACCGGCATTCTCTCCTCTTCTCTGATAAAATGTTGGAAAAGGCTGTTCTTGTACTGTTGATAGTTGTGCAGACACCACATTAACTGGAGGAATGGTGTGTTTATTTTGAAGGAACCAGAAGGAGACTCCAATTGAGCGGGAGATTCGTTTGGCCCGTGAAAGAGAGGAAGAGCTGCGGAAAGAGAAAGGCCTTCTGCCAGTCAGCCAACCTTCTCCAGCAGCTGCGAAAGAGGTAACTTGTCTTTGTGCATTTGGGCTCTAGAGCAGTGGCTTTCACCCCTTTCACGGATGAGGACCCCTTATTATCTTAACGAAAAAAAAAATCGCTGCCCCTATGTGCTAATAGGTGTCTCTGTGAACCCTTTAATGAGAGCATCGGTGCACTGTACGGACCTTTAATTCTTTAAATACTACCGCCCTCGGTGCATCGTACGTTCCTGAATACGTGCAAGGTTATTGTAAAATTAAAACCCCTTTGTCCTGAATAGTAATTGGAATTTAAACCCCTGTGACATTGAAGGGTTACCTAGACAGCACAAAATGACTAAACGTTATGTATTCAGTAGCAGTGGTAAATGAATTAACATCTTGTCTGTCATAACAACAAATATAAATATTGGAAAATTGCTGTGTGTGTGTGTGTGTGTGTGTGTGTGTACATATTAGCTTACAGAAGTCATATTTGTGGACTCCTTTAATAAACCCCAGCAGCCCACAGGTTGGAAACCTCTGATGTGCAAAATTGTTGTGCTGTCAGTGAGGGACAGAGCTGTTTTCAGGCATAAACTTACTCTTACAAAAACAATGATAGTGTAGTGTACCCCCAGTGAAGAGAGAAGAAGCAAGACTAACCGAGAGCCATGATAATCCCTTTTTCAGCCGCTTCATCCAGGGTTTGTACATTCGTCAGTTACACTTCTGAAGTACCCACAGCACATTACTATGTGCTGTAACTTAACAGTGACATGTTACAATTTGAGAAATGTCAAGCACGAGCTAACCGCATCTTGCTCCCTTTCCCATTCGTCCCATGTTTCTCTTTTCCCACTTGCTGCAACAGCCATAACCTTGTCACGACACAGGAAAGGACAAGTCAGTTCATGCTGTCTGTCTTTGCAAACATAAGTGATAGAATATTTTTAAAGAGTTGGGTGGATAGTTGGGAGTGTACTCTATACAGACTGCCCAGACTCCTGTACAGTAGGTACTGGGTCTTTCCTGGGGATAAAGCGGCCGCTATTTGGTGCTGCCCTGCCAACTCCTTTTAGTGCCGAGTTAAGAATGGGCAGGGTCTATACCTGCGCCTCTCCTCTGCACCTCCATAGGCATGTCATAGATTGATCTTCACCTTACTGTGTGTCTTATGGTTCCAAATATAATCTTGACTCCTACAATAGATATTGTATGTGTTAATGAGGTAATGCCACACATTATGCCACCTAGGACCATATTTCAGGTCATCCTCCAGTCTCTTGACAGTGCAGTGTCACTTAAAGGACAGGGGTTAGGCCCTCAACTTCATATGTTGCTCTGTAGTATATGAAGATATGTAGTTGCATATCTGTTTTAACCCTTGATAATGGAACTTGTATTTACTTCAGGTTTACAAATCTAAAATATGTGGGTCCTACTTCATGACAGCTATCAATTTTACTAGTGTGGTTCTTAGACACAAGGACTTAACCTTTACTTTATCTTGGAGCAGTTCACTTAAATGTCCTCATGTAATGCAATTCAGTAGCCTTATATTTATTGAGGTTTTTCAGTTACAGTATTCCAATTTAGTGTGGTGTGAGGCTAAGTAAGAAAAGAATGCTATAGACATTGCTCTTTCTCTCTGTTTTTCAAACTTCTCCTTTTCTAATCAGTTGTCTGCTGGAGCACTGGCTACAGCAGGGCATGATGTCTGTGTTATCTGTTGTTTCCATTTCAGCATTCAGTATCATCTTGCCAGTTGGTGGTAGATGCAATATACAGTTGATACGAATCCCACTTGTTGTGTGTACTGGTTTAGACTGCCCCTTTATTTGCCTGGAAGGTTAAGGAAAGCCATGAAGACACTTTTATTATGAACCAAATACAGTAAGAATGTAAAATATTTCAGGTTCGACGGATTAACAACAAAAACACCCTTTCTAATGACTCTCGCAGTATCCAGCATCGCCTAGCAACATGTCGCATCCAGCAAGAGATAGATGAGGCCACAGAACGCGAGAAAGAACTGCGTGAAGCTGGCATGATACAGACTGTGTCTGAGGATACCCTAGATTCTAAAGTATGAATAATAATCCACTTATTTGGAAAGAGTATGTCTCTTAGTCTTCCTGTGCTGGTTTCTCATTTGAGTGCTTTCTTTTGTTACATTATTTTCATGGCAACATAGAGATTCTCTCCAGAAATCTGTGTACAGTACACTTTGACTTTCCAGAGATAGATATAGATGTTTATTTGTGGATCTGCAATACCACAATAAATCCAGACTAGAAGATCTGCTGCTTCTAAACCATATATCCCACGCATGTCACACAAATGGTTAAATCACAACGAAGTATAGAGAAACTGTATGTAAACTTGCAACTGTACAAGTGAAATTGTGTTTGAACATATTCCATAACCTAGAAATAAACTCTAGCCCATGTGTGTGTGTGTGTGTATTATATTTAATAAGCAAACACTGAAAGCATATATTGGACCCAACTGGAATACCTTTGTCTGTCAGCTATGAATTTCTGTTACTTCTGGTCCAGGTTCTACAGCAGTGTAAACCTTGCAGTGCAACTCATGTACAAAATGAAGATCATAAAAAAAAAATCTTCCCTCTATGTCCACATCATTGTGAGGGTTTCATTTTACAATCAGTTGTGTGCAAAACATTCCTTTTTTACTGCCACTTTTTAAATTATTCTTACAGTGCTTAAAAATTAACATATTTTTAGATTTGCAGTACACAGTCACAAGACAGTTATAAAGAAATTTGACAAATAACACTGAGCCTGAGAATGTTAGGCACTGAGAAGTTCCTGAATATAAGGCATGCTGTGTGCAGTAATCCTGTGCACGTTGAATAAATAAATGGCTGCAGCTATTTTATGATAGTAATTGGAGTACCCTCATCTACATTTCTCTGAATACCTAACAGGTTCAGAATGGGATCCTTTAAGTTAAAATTTTCAGCTCTGGGCAAAGTTGGAGATTTGTGGTTGTCACAGCAGTGTTGATAAAGATTAGAGTCTGCTGAGATGTGGCACCATGCAATCGCATCCCAGAAGACTTGTATATTCATTTAGAACTCTCATGGCACAATATATTGAATGTTACAACATGTATCGTTGACTGGCGTGCACAGGAAGGTACAATGACATGATTGCAACACCGTATGTTGAACAAGAGTTTCTTTCCTGTCAGCAAATTGTCATTCACCTTGCAGACCCAGAATATGAGAGTAGGGTATGATTGTCAGTTTTTACATGAACTTTATCTTCTGACACAGAAAACAAATGTTATGCCATGTTAAGGGGTAAATAGCTCTGGGACCACTTGACCCTCGAAATGAAGGCACTGTCTTCCTCTGAAAAATACAGTTAACTTGACATGATATCCCAGAAGACTTGAATCTTCAGCAGCATTGCTGTACGGTACTCAAAGCCTTGAATTTTGTATTCATTCTTAAGTCCTTCCCTTCCTGTTTGAAATCTTTTAAACCATAAAAAAATGTGATGTATATACTACCTCATTTCTGAGTTGTGATTTATAACTGCAACATATTTTTATTCTTACTAATTTCTGTAAAATTTTAATATTCATTTTCTTTTCTACTCTCTTACTTATTTTGGCAAAGAAATAAAATAATTCTCCAGCAAAACTCATATTGTTAATGCAAACTGAACTAAATCCATTTGGTCATATTACATAGTATTTGCATAGCAATGTGATTAACAAGTACTGTACCAATGGGTTGCCCTTTCTTCAAGGAAAGATTGGTCTGTTTACTTTCATTCTTAGACTTCATATCAATGTAGTACATACACTTGAAATATGTCTGTGAAGCAGGAGAGTCACAGGAACTTACAATGCATTACTTGGCAGAGACTAAAATCATTTCATGGGTGCATACTTTGCAGGTGACACGGTTTACAGAATTAGCAGAATTTGCCATTGAGAAGCAAGATCGCAAACTTAAGAAGTCTGTTTCTGCATCACATATTCCACAATCAGGAGATGAAACAGACATACAAGCCAGCATCTCTCCTACATCTGTACAGAAAATTGAGAACAGTAATGGTTCAGCTAGAACAGAAAGGACCTTTCGACGAAGTATGTCTCAGAGCCCCAGTGCCCCAACCCTCAGCCCACGGAAGTTCCCATCTGGTGGCGGACAAAAAGGATTGATGCAGAGATTCCTGGCTACTCGAGGGAAGATGGGGACACTCAGTAGTGGATATGTTACTGTGAAAACATCCCCCTCCCAAACACCAGTTCCAGTTCCTCCTGTTACAGACAACAAACTGTCAGATACACCAGTTGTTGAACGAAAGGTAGGTATTAACAACCCATTTGAATTCGAAAAATAATCCTAAGGGTTATCCATTCACACATTGTTCCCGAATACTGAACTTGATTTGTTGGTTTATCATGTAGACTTAAAGCTGTAATTATTTAAATAAGGTAGTTCAACAAGGGATTCATTATACAGGTGTTTTATAATATCCAATTACTGTTTGTTTATGAAGCAGAAATCACAGGAAATTGAGGAAAAAGAAAACGATGATGTCCAGCGAGCATTTCGGCGAGGATATATTACAGCTGGAGAGAAGATTCAAGTAGAAATGCAAGAAATGCAAAAACGTGAAGAAGAACTGAGGTGTGTGAGATTTTAATTTGTCTTGTAGGAACAGAAACTGAATCATACTCGTTTCTGTTACACAGGAAAAAAAGTACATGTAATTATAAGGACCTCAGTATCTCAATTTTGCTATAATGAGGTATAGTTTTATGAATCTTTTTGTCACCACAATCTGCTGAGCATGTTAGTTTGGTCTCTACAGGCAGATACTAGGATAGTAACATACCACAGTCAGACTTGGCAGAAAATTTAAAAAATTTGGCCATATTAATGGAACACATGTAAAAATACTGTTAGTAGAGTGATAGTTTAACATGATTCTTAAAGTTTTATAAGAACCTGACATTGGTATATGATGTACATTTTGAATAATTCACTGTTCGGGCCGTTATTCATCCTCTTTTATTCAAAATAAAAATTAAAAATCAAATCACCGTGTTCTGGGGACAGGATCAGTCCCAAACCTCAGGATGAAGCCTGGGGACAGTATGAGTGCCATTCCACAGGAGATGAATATATGTCCAGCTGTGCCAAATAAGTGAAGCTAACTCAAACTGTAATACATTCAGGCACTAATTGTGTCCTCAAAATGTAATATTTTGATTTTTAATTTTTATCTTCAGCACAGAGCTCCACAATGTATGATTGTACATGATTCCTGAACTCTTTTCTCTTTATATCATATTGATAGAGCCCTCTACTACGTATATCAGAATATGTCAACAAATGCTGCCAAAACCTCAATTACTATGCACTTAAGAATAGTCTGACTGCGAGTATGAAAATGATAAAAATATGTCAGATTTTCAGTTTTGTGTTCAAGAAATTGTCTGCCTTTAAGAACAGATCAAACAGTATGGGTACTGCATCTTTAAAAAGCAAGGTTCTACAGTTAATCACGTTCAAAGTAGATTCCTTCAGCATGGACACTCTTGCTCCAGCATTCCTCCCATTAACTCTTACCTTCAGCTTTTTGGAATTACCAACAGCCGTTCCATTTCATTATGTTAAAACATTTACTTATCATCAGATCTTCTGAATTCCAAGATTCCTTCCTAAATTGTACATAATGAAGAAGATGCAAGGTGGGTCTGTTGGCTGCTTCACCAGCAAAATACTTGTACTTAAAATCTGTTGCGTGATGTGGACTGAATGAGTAATAAAAGTTTTGTCTGTTTGCTAACATTCATGATACTCTTCATCACAGACATCCCAATACACATAAACAGATATGGTGATTAGTAGGCCGCCCTTGTGCAGGATATCCACTGTGCAGTCAAAGAGAACATCACTTAGGTCACTGTGCTTTTTTTAGATGCAGTTTGGAAGGGGATTTTTTTGTGATTACTACTGAGTTCTAGGATCTCAACCATAGACCCTTGTCTCATCATGTGTTATGACCACTGGTCAGAAGTTTACACTGGTTTCTGTTTATTCCATAAGCCAGTACAGAAATTTTGCTTTCAGTACCTGTGTCAGCAGTTGTGGAATGAATTTTGCTGAAGCATTCCTTATTTCCATGTTTTTACTAGATGATCTGATATGAACCATAAGACAGTCCTAGTTTGTCAGCTCTGTTGTTTCTGTCAGTTCACTTATAATCACGGTTACAAACTCATTTTCCACTGCTTGCAAAACTTATAGGATGCACGTCATTTGTTATATGTCAACCCATTTGCTCTTTAGCCTTTCAAGAGGTTTTTACACAAAAGTTCTGCATGCACTCTTTTTCCTCCCACCCTGGGTGCAAGCCCACTTCCAAAGCCCTCTAGGCTTCATTAACCTAACAACAATAGATCACCTGTATGCTCTGTCAAGATTCCCCTTTATGCAGTACACTATATCACACATTTCAGAATTCTTGGGTCAAGATATTTTCATGCACTTTTATCATTTGAAATAAAGCCATTTAGTTAGTGACTAGACACAAGAACAACATAGCTTTTATTAATTTAAATTGTGATTAAAATGTTCATGACAAACCAATTCAATGAATTTTGTTATTGTCAGGCTACAGCGTGCTCTTTCTCAACCTAATTTGCTGTGCCGTGAGGATGGAGAAGATGAGAGCCCCATAACAAATGGGAATGAGGAGAATCACATCCCACTTCGCGGTGCTCTGTCAAACCCTCATTTGCTGGACATGGACACAACACCTCACAATGATAGTGACTTAACTCTAGACAAGGTTGGCTTCTATTTCGTAATAATAGCACAAGACACGTATATTGAACACAATCTCCACGAATCAGAAATTTTGACCTGTCTATTTATCAGACCTTTAGGATGAGATTCATACTTGACTGTGCTATTAATGGATGCCTTACCCTCAGTGGGTATTTGCAACTGTCACACACACCAACACATTCAGCGAACCAAATGGTATATGTTGTCTTTGCGACATATGTCTTTTGACCACTTTGGCCTCTGCTGGTCTGGTTAGCTGCATTATTAAGTACAGCAGAAGATTAGACATTCTGTATCATCACGAATAAGAAGATCACATGCTTATTCATAGGGCATTACTGCGATATGAGAATACATTTGAAGCATCTGTCTACCAATGTGTATAATCTGAATATTTAAGCATCCTGTGTTTAAACTGGTCATGTAGAATACCACAACAGTACAGGATTTCAGATTCCAGACTTGTGGGATGTGGGGCTGTATCACTCAGTATGTAGTTTCATTACCCAGCAGTATACTGTATCCCAGAGGCCTAGATTTCTTTATTACACCACTGTAAAAACCTTGAAACTCAAATATAATGTAAATGCATAAACGGGTTCTTTTAATGGTAACTGTGATTTCTCTTCCAGCCGTCCAAGACTATCCGAAAACGAAGTGCACTGATTGCGCAGTGGGAGAACATGATTCAACAAAACATCGAACACTGAAGCCAGTCACCATTTGGTTAGTATGTTAATAAAGAACAGTCATCATCAGCATTCTGTTATCTGTGTTATGACAGGTCCAAAGTCTCTTTGGAAGTGAGTTCTCCACACAGTCCAATCTAGTGCTTCCTCTTTCAATTTTCAGTACCATCTCTCTTTTCCTTAAGGTCATCCAATAACTGCTTATGTCTTCTTCCTCATCTTCCTGCAACTTCTATCCTTCCCAATAGCTTTCCTTCAATAACATGTTTTAGAAGGCAGTTCCTATGCAAGACGTAACCAATCCAGTTAACCTTCTTTCTTTTTATTGTTTGTAGAATATTCTGGTCCTCCTTGCTTCTTGTAACACTTCTTCATTTCTCACATGATCAGTCCAACTGATCTTCTCCATTCTTCTCCAATACCACATTTCAAAACTTTCCAGGTATTTCTGATCTACTTTCTGAAATGTCCAAGTTTCAGCACCATACAAAGCTATGCTCCACGTGTAGCACTGTACTAGTTTCTTCCTTAAATTTAAGTCCAATTTGCTGGTGAAAAAAAGGCTTCTTCTTTCTGAAAGTTGCTTTTGTCATGACAATCCTGGATTTAATTTCCTGTCATCTGCATGTTGTACAGTGCAAATTAATTGTCCTCCTAATATGAACTCTTCAAATCCTTCAATAGTTTCCATGGTAAGGTGTATATTATAGAAGTTGAATAAAATCACCAACAAACTGCATCCTTGTCTAACTCCTTTACAAATCTTCACTCTTTCTTGTCTCCCCTAGTCCAGGTTTGTTTTAACACTCTGATCCATGTACAATTTGCTGATCAATCTTCTTTTGCACCAATTGATACTAGTTACCTTTTGGATCTGCATTAATTTGGTCAAGTTTACAATGCCAAATGCCTTCTGCCAGTCTATGAAGCAGGCAGACACTCCCTCGTCTCTGTCCACATTTCATTCTGACATTATTCTCAGCATCCCAGTTGCATCCCTAATTCTCTTCCTCTTCTAAATCCAACATGATCTTCTCCAAGTACATCCTCAAATTTCCTTTCAGTCCTCCTCCTAAGTATCCTCACTACTACTACCTTTACTGTATGTGCAGTGGTCACTGCATTTTATAGCTTTTTTTCTTCTTCTTTAAGGCAATCATTGTAATGTCATTGAAATCCTTGGGCCACTCTCCAGTTTCATATATGATGTTGGTCAGTTGTCACTATTCTGATATCATTTTCTGCCAACAGTTTGAGTACATTCCCAAGTACATCATCTTCTGCATAGAACAAGCAATTCAAATGAAAAAATGTAATATAGTTTCCTAAAATATGTATCTAATGTGTCCATACAGACCACATAATTTAAATGTCATTATTACAATCATACTATTGTTGGCAAGTCAGTCTTAAACCAAGAGAATTCCATTTTTCAAATTCATTTATGAAAAATATATGGCCATATGTTATTTGACAGTATTTTGTCTTCTTCAGTGACGTATAAATATGTAGAAGCTGTTAGAAGGTGTTCATTTATTTAAAATTGGTAGAATACCTTAAACATATTCCTTATTCTTTTCTGTGATATGTTCCTGAAAATTAGAGGAAGTGAATAGATTTGGCAGTTGATCTGTTCAGTCTGTGATTGCCTTCTTTAATTTTTATCTATTCTTCATGTTATTGTGACTGTCTGTTTTATTTTGTTGCTTTCTGGTAGCTGCCATGATGTGTAGTTGGGCTGCTTGTGTTCTAACAAATGTATATTTCAGTCAGTTACATAACACAGAAGGAACACTACCCCATATATCCGGATAGCTATTAGGAAGCAACTCAGTAAAACAGACAGAAAGTATATGTACACGCAGCACTCTAAATACTTAAAAACTAAGTAATGCAACCAGATTCATATCTTCAAGTGATGCATCAGTGTATTTCCCTTTATTGTAAGGAACATACCACAGAAAATAAGGACAATTATTTTAACATATTTTAAAAATAAGTTTTTAAACTTAAAATTGTAATAGCATTTGTCTGTTTTTATACCGCTGAAGAAGACTGAATTTTCTCAAAACATGTAGGGATATATATGAATAGTTTTTAATTAATAAATGTGAAACATTGTTGTATGCAGGTGGTTCTATTATGTTTGGCTTGTGGCAGAATGAGTAGTTTACATCCAAAATTAATGGAGCAGTTAGCCAAACTTGAAACATACAAGAAATGTGCATTAACTTCACAGAGCGGGAGACACTTCAATTATTCCTTTATGTTGTTCATGAATACTGATAACTTTAAGTGGCCAGAAGAGTTTGCTCCATACTTTGTTTGTCTGGTTCTGATGAAGAAAAAAATAATATTTTTGTCTAATTTCAGGGTGTATGTTTGCAGAAGATTCATACTTTGGTGTAGATGAAGAGCTTTGTGCCTTTATGAGAAATACTTAAAAATTAAAATGAGAAAATGGATGTGGTTTAAATCTGTGTAAAATAATGCAATATTACTAATGTAGAACGTTTTAGGGACATAAAGCTATATTATTTTTCTGTACATGTTGCATGAAGATGAAAGAATAGGTGGATGCACAGAAGTCAAAGTATGGCAAGCAAGTATGTTAGTGTGCTGGAACAGATGTATTTGGTATTTTTTTATTGAATGTACTGTGCTAGTGTGGGGCTGCCAAGGCAAATTATGTTGGAATTCTTTTGCTATTACTGGAAATAGCAAATGTAAGCTAAAAATTGATTTTGGGGCATAAAAAATTGTCAGTTGGTTCCAAGTATTTAGTACCTTATACTTAATTATTTTCCAGGCTTTTGATCTAGCAAATAGTGTTTGCATTGGTGGAGATCCTTCACTGTCATTTAAAATGGGAGCATTTATGTCTCCTTGTTTCTATTAGAGAAGGAAGTTTTCATATGGAAACAGAATATTCATCCCTGTGATCAAAGGCAAGATTATGCAATTCCTTTATCCCGGCTCAATTACACTCCAAGCCTTTTGTACAAACACAAGTACTACCTGCCAACAGCCTGCCAATATAATTACATTATACTATTTTTCCCCCCCTCTATTATTGGAATTTTAAGATACCAATTTGTGTAGCTTATATGACTTCCTTAGGTTCATCATGATTTTTATATTTGTTTGGCTCAGAGACTTTTTTACTATTTTTTGCAAGATTTATTACTTGTAATCTAAGCATTATCATATGAATCATTGTCACATTTACAATAAGAGAAGATCATAAACTTGCAGGAATTCAAGACAGTACTAGTAATAATCCAAAGGTCCACTTTTCTGTGACAGCCCCTGATGTTAATTTTTATGGAAAAATAATACATAGGCTTATCATGTGCTCATTAATCCATTTGTAATAACTTACCGACTCCTCAATCAGCTGCATCGTTGGTGGGGGAAAGATTCAGTATCACTTGATTCTAATTTAATTTGATCCACTCTTTCCCCATCAGTGTACTTATCTAATATTCTAGAGAAGAATGTAAGAAATGTCATAAAAGTTTACACCGACATCTTATGGCTCAAGACACAATCTCAAAGTGAATATTTATTCTAGCAACTTAAACTGGCTCCAGACACTACCGCAAGGCAGAAAGTTGGTATGACTCTGAACACATGGGTAAATCTGTATCTGAATGAAATGGTACTGAATTTTTGCTGCCAAATATATAGGTAACTATGTAGTTGGCAAGTTATTAGAGACGTATTAATGGTACACCATACTGCTTATCTTTCCATGAGGTCCTAGATGAAAGATACGTAACTGTCCAAAATACATTACTTTTACAGATATTCCTTTGTATTGATACACGATGGATACATTTTTATGTAATTCATTGAGTGTTAGAACTTCATACATGTTATTTTCCTCTTCAAATTTTTGCATTGCTGATTCTTAGATAATGCATTAATATGATATGTTGCTTTGTGACATATATTTATACTGAAATGTCTGTGTTACTGAAGCTCAACTGTAAAAGAATATCTTGAATGAAATTTATGTCTTGCATTTGATTAATGCAGCATTGTTAGCACCTTCATATTCTTTGTTAATCCATAAATGTGTAATATTCTGGTGAATGGAATGAATATTTTATCACCATATAGGCCAAAGTTACCACATGTGGTAGCATTCACTGTATGGTTAAGGCAGCTGCATATCTGACACACAATGGATGGCATCTTATGAGTCCCATGTTAGTGGGTATTACCAAGCCATCAACTAAACCTGATATTTTCTCACAAAAGAGCATTCACTTTGGTTCATATTGTCCAAACTTTCTTCCAGGGCAACAAAATGTGTCCAGCCAAGTTTAATCTAATTGTGTGTCAGTTACCCTGTTCAAAATTTGGAAATCCATTTCTCATACACCCATGTTCAAATCAGAAGGGCAGACATGTAAAAACTTGCAGTTTTCAAAGTAAGGGGAAGTTATTCTGTGAGAAAGAAAAGAGAAAACCCTTTTGCAGCCCAACTAAAAATGATGGTAATAAGCTTAAAATAAGACACAATATACGAGTAGAATAACTTCTTTATCTGGTTTGTTGGTTAGCTCAAAAGTTGGTAGATGTGAAATCTTTACCTCAAGTTAACTTTTGCTAATTTCCTACTTCTGTTATGTAATCAGATATATTTAAAGCATGCTATTCATTCTTTAATCTTTCTTTCTTAAGTTTACTACCAGTTATACTTACTGAGAAGTTAACACAGACTGCTGGTTTGAAAATGTTGTATCAGTAAGTTACATGTAACATAGCATACCTATACTTTTAAGTTAGGTGAAAGAATGTTCAGTGAAGTTACATACAATGATTTGGTTGTGCAATAAATTATGAGTTGCATATGAAGCATATCTGTTCCCAGTTCAGCTTTATTTAGTAACAAGACATCAAACTGAATATCCTTTTTATCAGTAAATATAACACACTGAGACGGTTATTAGGTGACAATTTGTGAATAATATGTATGGTTTAATTCTGAAGTACAGCAACTATAAAAACTACACAGTTCTGCATGAATGAAGATATACAGGTCACTGTGTAAATCATTTCAATAAGTTTTGATTTTTTTTAAGCACATGGTATACACTTTGAACCTAGTGTGGCTGGGTCTTCACACTTCAACCTTGTTAGCATTTGTCATTGATTTCCTTTATGTTACACAAAACAATAAATTATGTACACTTAATATACTTCCCGACTTCTAGTTTTGAGCTTAACTGACATAAGAAGCAGCTGAGTATAGAATCTGTTGTGGTATGGATCAAATGCAATGCACTAGAAGTAATTATTTTATTACATTTTGATCTTCATACTGCTAGCCTTAATGACAGACATGTAAGTCACAGGAACCAGTGAACATCATTGGTTATGTGCTGCTACTGCCACATGCCAGTAACTGTGATGTTGACTAGTACTAATACAAATACCTAGTTTTCATTATTAATGAAAACATTCATATCATGAGAACACTTTAATATTACTGCAATGTGATTATCTGCATAAATTATGGTACTAAAATAAAGAAATATTTGGAAATAATCACTGAAAAATAAACCAGACAAACTGTTGGTTTTTATGACTCTCACAATCCTAGCTGTGATCAAGATTCCCACGGCAATGAGGACACGTATAATTTGTTCCTTTTCTTTCTCCTGTAGCATACCAGATTTTGCAGTTCTGTACATGTTTTGCCTTTTTAACCTTTAATGTACAGCATTTAAATCTTGTGTGTACTCAATCCTCACCTTCATCTTGTGCCAAGCTTGAGAATGCATGGAGCTTTTGCTCCACATAGCCATGATTAGAATTATGTTGATTAATGTTCAATTGCAATGCCAAGCAACCATGTCCACCATGAATGTAACAATATGGAATAGAGCTATTCTAGTTACTCTGTTACTCAAGAAATTCCTTGCTTTTTATGGAACCCGCAAGTTCATTTCAGTGTCCACTACAACTAACCACAGGCTGCTGTTGTTAAGACTGATAAATCTTCCATGCTATCCTACCCTGATGCTTTATGATGCATTTTAATATCATCCCACCTGCTCCCAGTTCTACATGGTCTCTATGTGACAGGTTTTCTAGCCAAAAATTTGTGTGTTATCTCTCCTCTCCCATGTCTGCCACATGCTCTATCTCATATTTGTTGATTCTAACATTTAAACAGGGATGGCTTGAAACTAAATGGTACACATCAGCTGCTGGCTTATGCCGACGATGTTAATATACTGGCAGGAAGCATACATAATCTGAAGGAAAATGCAGAAGATTTAGTAACTGCTACTAGGGAGATTGGACTGGAAGTGCTGATAAAACTAAGTACATGGTCATGTCTTGAGATCAGAATGCAGGACGAATTCAGAGTGTGAGGATTGATAATAGTACCTTCGACAGGGTGGAAGGGTTTAAATATTTGGGAACAACTTTAACAAATAAAAATTCTATTGCGGAAGAAATTAAGAGCAGATTGAGGTCAGGAAATGCTTGCTCTCATTCGG
>Ga0136643_10008072_pt1 | contig 15329 bp, 8 predicted proteins | sample TergutLab28metaG_FD_96883 | JGI IMG/M metagenome (GOLD analysis project Ga0136643, IMG submission 96883) | Labiotermes labralis P1 segment gut microbial communities from Petit-Saut dam, French Guiana - Lab288 P1 (version 3) (version 3) | ecosystem: Host-associated > Arthropoda: Insects >... | reverse complement strand
CATCTGTATTTCTACTACCCCCTTACCACTTGCTCCATACTGTACATATTTATTGGAATTGGTTACAGGAACAATTTTACAATTCATCCTTGTACACCTTGTATATACTGTCTGTCTAATAAATATCTTAAAAAAAATACATTTCTTCAGAAACCGTTCATAAAAATCGATTGTTACATAGTGCGGACTGACTAAGAAAGAGCACAGCGAAAGTATTAGACAGGCTTCATTTGTTTGTGAAAGACGACAAACATAAATTTAATTGCAGTAACGTTTTTATACTTAGGATATTTAATTTAAGCATCAGGAAAAATTACTGCAATCGGTTATACGGCACGATCTTGGCAGCTTTTGTACCCAGTGCGACGGATGGACTGGTATTGAAGGCAAAGTGAACATACTCTTCCACCAGTACATTGCAATCTGTGAAGAGCAGTTTTACTGCTAATGGTGTAGTGTTAGGAAAAATTCGAGAATATTAGAGCTGCTAAGTAAGACAGTTAAACAAAAAAAAAGGGGAAGTGCGTGCTTGTGCGTGTTTGTTCCAGAATGAGTGAGTCATGCGGCACGCAATTCAAGCCGGTTACCTCACTCCTCGTCCCTTGAATCACCCAATACCAGCCATCTGCACAGCCCTGCCCTACCCTCCTGCCTGACAGACAAACTAGGTGCTAGCAAAAACATAAACTTCAAAACCATTATTACAACACCGGACCCCTCACACACGATTCTGAACCATTCATCAACACACTCCAATAATAAGCATCTTTGTCTTCCTGTCGCCTTTACCTCTAGACAAATAAATTCCACAGAACATAAATAAAATTGGCTTAAAATTGTTCACGTGATTTTTCCCAAATAACAGTTCATAATTTCCTGTTATTTTTCATTATCCGCCACATACCCTTTATTCACCCTATGTCTTTCCACACACTAACAAGCCAGTTCTTGTTAATCACTCATACACCAAAGCAATCAAGAATATGGCTCACCTTCACTTCGACCAGTAATAACTTATCTTCCTATAAATATATAGATTCGATACATATTCCTACCAATGCACTCTCTGAAGCTCGGGATGTCACAAACACACAAAAACATACACAGATACAAGCACACACAAAACATACAAACACACGAACACAAACACACACATCCAAACACACACGCACACAAACACACACACACAACCACACACACAAAAACATACACAGACACAAGCACACACAAAACATACAAACACACGAACACAAACGCACACATCGAAACACACACGCACACAAACACACACACACACATGTCCTCATTTAATTTGAGGAAGATATGGGACATCAAGTTAACAATTAAGGAAATTGAAGTTGTAAGAAGAAAGAAAGCACAGAGCCACGCATTATTATCCTCGGCACCAAATGGAGACGGATAGTCAACTTCGCGATCCGGAAGCTTCACCCCAGCTCCGGGGGAATACATTCCTGTTACCCGTTGGATATGATGTTGGTCGGGGGCTCTAGAACTGTCTGTGCGCTTTGGAGAAAGAAAACTTCAGTTCCTACTGGAAGTCAATTCCGAATTCCTCCTTTGTCTAGACCGCAGCTTAGTCACAATAGGCCTACTTACCGAGATATTTCATTTCCGCAAATAACATTGTTTTCAGAAATGGTTTAAGTAATAAAATGTCATCAACGAAATATTTTTATTTCTTGCACTATTATTTTTCCAACAAACCCTTCCAATATACCCGATCCACCAATTTACCCTACTCGTAAACCAAAATTAACGAATTCTGTTATCATCGTTCGTCAGCCCTAGTAGGCCTAGGCTTCCTCATTGTTGAAGTTTCGAGATCACACTCAGGCACATCACGTTCGGTAGGACTCGTACGGTGGAGTTATCAGCTGTTGCGGAGACCTCTACCTGACCACATACAATAGTAACAAGAGGCATACATCCATACCCCTGACGGGATTCGAACCCGCAATACCAGAAAACGAGCGGCCGTAGACCCACATCTTCGACTGCGCAGCAACTGGGATCGGCAAAATTAACTAATTAGTCACATATTAAATGTGAAATAAGATGAGACACAAATTAATCACTTGTGCAGACTCACTTCCTCAATGTACTGTACATGCATGTTATCAGCCATGCACTTTGTAGTTTTTTAACATTGCTTCTGTATCAGGGTGACTTTTGCAATTCAACTAGGTCTGTAAGAGCAATTATTTTAGATGGGTATGGCCTTCCTGTACAGGACACTAAAAGAGGTAACGCTGAACACGATTGTGAAGTAAACATTGTTTACTAATTTGCATAAATATGCGATCAATTGTGAAGTCCCTGCAATTTCTGTGGTTAATTAAACACTGAAGGTGTATGGAGAAGTGGAGGTACGCAGAGGTGTGGATAACTGTCGGGGGGGGGGACCTCACGCTACTCGATAATTGGAACCCCCTATAATTATAGCAACATTACTCCCAGATCTTATACCAGGGATATAGAATACTGTCTTCTGAAAGAAGAACCGAATCTTGTCCGAAGAACGCACTACAAGCAGTAGTGTTCTTTACTTTTGGGAGCCCCCTGATCTACGGGGCCTCCGCGCTGCGGGGTCCGTGGGGGTTTATGTACGCAAGTCGAAATGTTCTTCTCGTTCCTAACTTCAACCCTACATGGAACTTGTTTCTTTCAGTCACCAAAACACTACTGTTGCTTCTACTTGCAATTTGCAAACAACGATACTTGGTGTTGTGTAAAATATAAAAAAAAAACGTGCCAGCAAAAGTACTTTTTCTTGCACAACAATGTGGTTATAAAATCTGGTAAGGTGGCTGAAAGACGCAACGAGAAGAGGGTTGTCAATGTCACTAGGCTATTCGTACCTCTCTTTACGGCTTTTGAGTAACGTCTCTCTGTGCTGCCCTATCACACGACATATGACATATGTTTATTTTCAGCTGACCGCATTCACATCCTTGGTAAACGTGAATTTACACAACTGGTTAAGAACTATTGATGGCGGATAAGAAGGAAGCGTACCTAAATCACACATCTTGGTACCTTACGATTCACCATACAGTGGGGAAATGAACAGCGTACACATACACTAATACACACAAAAGTACACACAAACACAAAGTTTACGTGCATGTAATTTGAATTAGTGCATAAACAAGCGTCAAATAAGGTAATGTGTCACGTATAATTTACATTTTTATTCTGGTTATTATATAAATTTTTATTTCTTTCCATGGCGCAACAGCCCCCTAGTGGGCAGGGACCTTCTTATTATCGAGGTTTCACGATCACACTCAGACACACCATATTCTGTAGGACTCCTCTGGACGAGTGAAAGGCCCATCGCAGAGACCTCTACCTGCCAACTCGCAACACTAACAACAGACAAACATCTATGTATGTACCCGGCGGAATTCGAATCCACAATCCCAGAAAACGAGAGGCCGCTGATCCACGCCTTAGACCGATAGGCCACCGGGATCAGCCGTTATATACCTAGTTCTTCAGATTTGCATAAAATTTAATATAATATATCTCAACACATCTTAACTCATGCGCTCAAATCTGGCAACAACTAAATGTTAAAAATGACGTGTCTGGATTAAGAATATTTCATGTATATTCCATTCCTAATTGTTTTAATGGTTTAAACCTTTATTTTATTCTTGTTTAACTCTATCAATTTTATGACTTTATGAGTAAAGATTTATTAGAATTTATCAGTTCACAGGAGTGTTCGCATAAACAGCAAAATGCACCTATCAGATTCAAGACTTTCCGTACGTTTACCCTCATGTATCAGCGCGGCTCCCAGTGAAAGAATTTTCTTGAAATCTGATACTGGAATCCTTTAAGAAAATCTGCCGAGAAACTCCAGACGTGGTTAAAATCGGACAAGAATTTACGGCACTTTACATGAAGACTTAGGTACGTTTACAGTGTTAATAAAAGTGCGCTATATTTTGTAGCTGTACAAAATTGCAAAATAAACCCATTTTTGCGTTTCCATGGTAACACTCAACGGTTTCATATCGTTGATAGCTAAAAGTAGGTTAACAATGCAAAAGGAACGCGTTATTTCTTTTCCATATAAGCAAGAGTTACGCGAACTCGCAATAATGTTGCATCTTAGTACATTGCCCATCTTGTCAAATTCTAGTAAGATTACTTATGAAGGCCGTTTCCTTAAATATTCTGTATCGTTTCGATTAAAGTATTCAGAATGGGGAACTGTCAGAGCGTTGCATGAGATCCATCTCTCAGTTCCGCTCTATAAGTGCAGGGATTGATTCACAGTGGGAAAATGAATGCCTGATACTGGGACAAGTCCAGTTGTCGCTTTGGTCAAAATTAACCAAGAACCTTCTCGGATTGCCATGTAAGTACGTAACGGAGAAGAGCGAGAGTGTGGCGTAAGGTAGGAGGGTGAAAGAAACACTTCTTATAAGGTGATATTTAGTAATCACTCTCAACAGCCTGCAGCATTTTTGGACGACAAGCAAGTCTGTTTTCGCTGCAGAATTCCAGTGACACTTCCTTGTTAAGAAACTGATATATTGTCTCGTAACTGGTCTGTAGCTCTAAATACGATGTGTGACATCAATAGAAACAATACTGTCATGCCTTGATTAAAAATATTTAGGCTCCTGCAAAGTTAAATTTGTAAGTTATCATACAGGTGTAAATAATGACTTGTTCTAGGAAATTCAACACTGAAAGAGTTAAAAAGACTTCGTTCAATGAAGTACCGATGTTAAAGACAAATATGTAGTTTATTTCCTACTCTAAAAACGATTTATTGGTTTCGTCATTTGCATTTGTCAGTTCGCGTGTAATAGAATTAAAATTACTCCACCAATTTGCATAAAATTCTACCACAATTCGAAAGCCACCATTTACATCGTGGTTTGTTACTGGGTTATTTTAAAGGAAACTCGACTAAGGGCATATATGAACTTGTAACTTATCCTTTAGATCTTCTGACACATTCATATAAACATTCAAAGTGTACGTAGCGATTTGACGTGAAATCATAATTATTTATTTCCAGGGCCACTTCAATTACAGGTCTGCCTGGAACTTGTGTTTATCTTTTGAATACTTGAACAGACTTTGTTGACACTTCATACATGACACTGTTTTTATACGAGTACTGCCCAAGTAAACATTTTTTTTTACTCTAATTCTTTTTAAGGACCTTGTTACTTGGAATCGAAAATGTATTTGTATACATACACATCATACGCCTAAGTTCTACAAAATAAATTGATTTTGTTGATATAAGAGTTGTACCACGCGCAAGCTTCAGTTCCTTCGAAAGACCAACATTATTTGGAGCCAGGTGCGTGTTTGGCGCAAGTCATCAGGCTTTAACCAGAGAGTCTGCTGTGTTGAGAGCGACTCAGCCTCATCTCACTCAATATGCCTAACAGGAACAGACTTACCCAGTAGAAGTAACCCACGGACAACTGCAACTTCCTGTTAAAGCTGACGTATGTAATGTACTTGTAAGCGGTCTGTAGATAAAACTGGACAACAAATTTTTACTGACGTTACGCTACTGAGGTAATAGTAGCAATTTCTTATTAATTTCGAGGCGCTGAGCACGAATATGACAATGAAAACTCAAAATTGGCTACGGTTTATAAGAAATACGCAAACGTTTATTATATATTTAAGAAATATGTACATCAGACATGTAATGATAAAAGTCCGCTTCTTATAGCCACTTCGCTTTTCCTGTCGTTTGTGTAGCTGCTCAGGAGCATTTCTGACGAGAGTCCAACAGTAGTCAGTCAACGTGGAAGTGGACCACTTTCCCTGATATCTTTTCTCCATCGTTGCAGTTTCCTCATGAAAATTTCACCGTGCCAATCGCTAACCATGCCGCAGTTGTCGGGGAAGAAATCCAAGTGGGAATGAAGCATGTTTATCTTTAAGGACATATTGCAACCAAGTTTGTGATACAGTTACATGTCCTCAAACAATTCCTTGTAGTTTTCTGCCCTGATATTCCCGAAGAAGTTAGTTGACACCACGCGAAACGCGTCCCAAGCTTTTTTCTTGTCACCGTGAAGTAGGTTGTTGAACATATCGTCTCTGAAGAGCTTGCGGATCTGAAGACCCACAAAAACCCCCTCTTAATTTTCGCTTTGCTGAGTCGAGGGGATTTTTCAGCCAGATACTTGAACGACGATCCAGTCCGGTCCATGGCTTTTACGAAGTTTTTAATCAGACCGAGTTTGATGTGTAGGGGCGGTAGCAGGATTTTGTGCCATTATGCCAGTGCTGGATGTTGCACATTCTTCTATCCGACCTTCAGAGATTTCCTTTGAGGCCAGTCTCTCTTCGGCTGTCTCATTCACATAAAAAGCAGCAATACTTCCTATATCCCAGCTGGAGACCCATCAACAGAGACGCTACCTTCAGGTCACCACAAATATGCCAGCCATACTTGCTGTATTCAAGCTTATACAACAGCTGTTTTAGGTTTTCGTAGGTTTCTGTCATGCGGACAGCGTGTCTGACTGGAATGGATGGATGTTGGTTTCCATTATGCAGCAACACCGCCTTCAGACTCAGTTTCGAAGAGTCTATAAATATTCGCTATTCTTGCGGGTCATGTTTGATTCCGAGGACATTCATCAGGCTATCTACATCGTAGCAGAACACAGGGTCATATTCCATTGTTTAAGTCTTGATCCCAGTAACTTTGATTTGCTTTTGGACAGCTCCAGATCGCGAACAAGAGCGTCCAGTTCGCCCTGTGTGAGAATGTGTGGTTGTGGCGTAGAAGACCTACCGTGGGAGACGTGTAGTTCAGTAGACGCCGGCGGCTCAGGAGAACCTGAGGTCGACTCGCCTTCGTCCTCGTCGTCGGAATCGATGGTAAATTCTTTCGGAGGTTCGGGAACGGAAATTCCTTCACCGTACAGAACTGGACGGAGAGCAGATGGTATATTCGGTTACACTGTTGTCCACCTCTTTTTGTTTCGTGATGCCTCCAGAAACAGGTGGCACCATATAGAAGTAGCAGTCAGTTGTGTGATTACTTGGCTCCCTCCAAACCATAGGGACAGCAAACCGTGTCGCATATCTTTTGCCATTCAGCCATTGCGAAAGATTTGTTGCACATTTACGGCAACGTATGTGCGGGGCCCAGGATTTATCTTGGTCGCCGATCTTGCGTCCGAAATAAAAATGATACGCCTTTTTCACTATTGCGGTGATGGCCTTTCTTTACCTTGCAAACGTCACTTCACCGCAAATGTAACAAAGGTTATCTGCGCTATTAATAGAGTTACGACGCATCACTAATGTTGGATTAACACTGCTGGGATAACTTTGCAGTATTTATGACGCAGGAGTAAACGGGTGTGGTGTGCACGATGGGCTGATGCAATATGACGCAATATTTTGAAATATTTCAAAGTATTTCATTTTTAAGAGATATATTTACTTAACGCAAACTTCATTGCGGACACAAGCGACAGGCAAAGCGAAGTCGCAAGTAGAAGCGGACTTTTATCGTTACATGTCTGACGTACATATTTCTTAAATATATAATAAACGTTTGCGGATTTCTTAGAAATCGTAGCCAATTTTGAGTTTTCATTGCCATATTCATGCTCAGCGCCACGAAATTAATAAGAAATGGCTACTGTTACCTCAGAAGCAAAACGTCAGCAAAAATTTGTTGTCCGGTGTAATCACGTATAATACAACTGTTCTAGCGAGAAATAAAAAAAAAATGGAATGTGGGTTTGACGCTGACTGTGAATTCCGGATGGACGAACATACATATAATTAATAGAAGTTTTACTGCTGGAAGTACTCCTCACCCAGTATTTTTCTGGTGATCAAATCGAAAAGAATGAGATGGCCGGGGCGTGTAGCATGTATGAGGAGAGGAAAGTTGTATACAGTGTTTTGGTGGGGAAACCTGAGGGAAAGAACCACTTGGAAGACCCAGACGTGTATATAAGGATAATACTAAGATGGATCTTCAGGAAGTGGTATGTGGGGGTATGGAATTGATCGAGGTGGTTCAGAATAGGCACTGTCTGCCGACACTTGTAAATGCGGTAATGAATCTTCGGGTTCCATACAGTGCAGGGAATTTCTTAACTAGCTGAGAACCGGTTACCTTCCCAAGAAGGAATGTGCTTCATGGAGTATCCAATAGGCCTACTACTGCTGTGGGTGCTATAGAAATAGGCCGGAGGATTTATTGAAGGATCTGCAGTTTATTGCAAGGAAACCCAACTCTTTGAATGTGGACTCTTACCTCACTGTTCACGTTGTGAAATAGTAGTAAACATTGTTATCCGTTGTAGCATAGGCGGTAATTCCTGGTTCATATGACTCATTACTACACAACAAACGAAAGAGCTGTGATACCATAAACTACCCGCTGTAGCATTACCGTATCTTTTGTAACAGCCTCGCACTTCAGACAGTTGTCAACAGTAGATTTCATAATGGCAGTAACCTTTCGCCTAAAGCGCTTCTGCCCAGCGCATTTTTGTCTGTGTGCGATTGAGAATAGTTAAATATGTGGAAAAAAAAAGAAGTATAAATGTTGGCAGTTAGACATGCAACCGTCGCGAAAGCAGGCGGTATCAGCCACCCAAGCACTCTGTAAAGGTTTAACATCCAAAAACACAAGTGTTTTAAACACTGGAAGGTCCGTAAGCGTCCGTGTGCGCATAACTCTGTTTCTGTCCTAAGCAGACAGCGCACGGCTGGTTTTGCCCAAAAAGCTGTGAACACTCTCCCCCGTTGACCAAGGGATCATTTAAGCACCAGTATTTTAAAATCAATTCATGCATTCCATACTGATGGTTTTTTTTTTAAATTTTATTGATGGGTTCACACTCGATGTGGCACTAAAACAATCCTATAAGTGTTCTCACTGTGTCGAATGTTGCACTGCATATTCCTTCGTTCTCCCGTGTACGTTCAGATTCAAGTAACGCCAACAACTTAATAACCAAATCTGCCCCGTGTATGTTCATGATAGCCCCGTAAGACCTGAGTATATTGTTTTTGTCAGCGGGTATTCCATTTAAAATCATTGAATAGGATATATAGGTCAACAAATATGTGATCTACGTTTATTACTTTCTTGAAGTACTTTAAAATATTTGTTTCCATTTGCTCTAAGATTTTTTTTTTGAGTTGCTGCCCAACTCGGGCTATGGTCTCCTCATTCTTGAGGTTTCTGGATCACATACAATGACGCATTATACTCGGTAGGACTTCTCTGGACGAGTGATAAGCTCGTCACAGAGACCTCTACCTAACAACCCACAATACTCACAAGAGACAGACATCCATACCCCCGGTGGGATTCGAAACCACAGTCTTAGAAGGCGAGTGGCTACTGGGACCGGTGGTGAGAATGTTACTTCTCGTAAATATTCGAGAATATACTGTGCGGAAAAATTATGTATTCAAGCATTGGAGAGTATGTAAGTTTATTCTTTCCATTTTCATAACTTTAAGCTACTAGAGTGAATTTTACATTACCCTTCACTGTGTTCCTTTGGTTGTCGAATTTCTTGGTAAAGACAGTCGCCCAAGACACATTGTTGCACTACGGCGTAGACGTATATTTTATATTTCCGTTAAAAAGTGAAGTTATGGAGAACTCTGGGCAAAAATAATCCACAAAACAGTATTAATTCATACATAAATGCAGGCCTCATGCAAAGGAAGGATTAGGCCTAAATAAATATTTAAAAATATGTTAAAGTAGAGAGTAAAAGGTTATTTGTATGTGCTCTTTGCATATGTGTATCAAGTGAAGGTCCACTGATGAAGCAATATCTGTTTTTCAGTCCACCTGCAGGCTTATTCTCCAAAACTATTGATAGTCCTTAGACAAAACTGCCAGGTTAATTCAATTGTGGTCACCCGTTCACAGCGAAAGCCTTTCTGCCTACTCGTCCACCCGAAAGCGCTGTCACTGTAAACCCTCCGCTGCGGATTGGTTTAGCAGCTCCCTGCAAGAGCACAGAGCTCTGTAATTCATCACATTAAATTTGGGACAGATTGGGACAAGATATTCTTCATATTAGCGCCCAGCGGTTCTCTGAAAAGGATTTTAAGGGACGTGACAGTGTCTGCATACATACATACATACATACACACATACTTACATACCATGGATCCATAAGTTTGTCATAAAGACAGTAGGATGTGGATCAAGTCATAAGTACAAAAAATATACAAATTAATAGTGTAAAATAGTACAAACATTTGACAAAACAGTATTAAAAATCATCTTTACACATAATAATTTATCTACAAAATAAAGGAATTGTGTATGTAGGTGTTTTCTTAGGGTTGCTTTAAATTTTGCCTTGTCATTCTTGAGGATTGTCACACTAGGTGGTAAACTGTTGCAAATTTTTATGCCAGCATAGAATGTACTTTTTGGAAAATAAAGTAGGTTGGCATTTGGCCTATTAACATGGCACTTATTTCTTGTTTTAAAATTGTGTATAGACGAATTTGTTTGAAAACTTTCCTGATTATTGATAATGAAGCTCATTATTGACAGTACACACTGGCATGGAGCAGGTAGAATCTCTAATGGTTTAAATAGACATCCTTAATATTACGATTGGCTACAGTAAGGGCGGATGGACGGCCGCCCTAGGTACAGTACTAGCGAGCCTACCATTCAGTACCTATTTCTGATCCGTATTTCATATACGGCCGAATTTTGTTACCGAGATGTTGATATTTATTTTTAGAGTATCCAGGCGCATAAGGGGTTATTACCTTATAAACGGCTCTCTTTGAAATTACTCCCTGATCGGTCATTTACAGTTTCCCATCAGATGACACATAACCCGTAAAATGCCTGGTAGAATAATTGAATAATAAACTATTTACGTCCAATATTTGTCTGTAAATAATTTTGTTTGGGATGGAATTATGGCAAATTTGGGTTAGCGGAGTGGCAGAGCGACTGCCAAGTATACGGAGTGTACCTGGCTCGAATCTCTGCCGGGGCAGGCAATCGTAATTTATGCACGCACTGAAGCTTTCACGACGACACAACTGAGTAGCCATTTCTCGGGCTGACATCCACGTCAGGTGGTTTAAGTACGCTACATTTCGAAGACCGATCCCTTCTCCATCATCAGGGTTCTGATATGATTCACTTCGGTAAAATCAGGACGCTGATGATGCAGACGGAATCTGCCTGTAAATGGTCGGTTGATCCGAAGCTCCTGTCACAGCTGTCAGCCCCAGAAAATTTTATTTGATGACAGAGCTCACTTGCTTCCAGTCTCCCTATCTTACGGCAATTGCTTATCCCATGACAAATGACAGTCACACGTCTACTGTGTAAGACGGAATTCCCCTAGTCCCTTAGCCACTAGGCGGATACGGAAACTAACTTACAGGGAATGAGGCAGTCTTAAGCAATGGAGCGCTTCTTCCAGCAGTCACTGGAATGGTGATACTGCCGTACTACATAGGATGTTTCGGCAATCAGGCATTACAACATTCTCTTCGAATGACATAGAGGCTGGGTAGAAACAGAATGGCCTGCCATATATCTTTACCATTTCTTTTACATCTTGTGCCACACGGCCGGTTACTTGTAACCCACACTACAGGCCTATCCATATTTCTAACAAGGCCAGTTTATTCCGTAATGGGAACGTAAAAATTAAAGTTGTCTCTATGCACGTTATGAAGACATATTGAGTGGAGGTGTAGCTCCACTCATTCGTAGGCTCGGTACTAAATAGCTTCATGTGCCTGCTGCTTTACCCACGAGAAAAGATTCCCCCATCCTCTGCATACGAGGCTGGGCGGTCTCCAGAACCGGTCTGGAGGCTTTGGAGTAAACAAATATATCTCTCTGCTTCAGGGAAACGAACCGCGGACCTTACAGCCGTAACCTAATCAGTGCAGCGATTACACTATCCGGGCCCCTTCCTGACTGCGTAACCATCGTTAAACACGCAGCCAGCCATTGAGTTCTAGGTGGCGCATGAACCGGCATCACACTGCTTCGAGCTGGCGAGCCAAGCCCACTGTAGGGTACAGTTCAGCCAGTCCCTGCGTACGTGCCTGACATAGTGCGTGAAAGTGTGTGTGGCAGTGTCATAGTGATAAAAGTGTAATGTCTCGAGTTACCTGTGACCTCGCTTGAGAGGCGGTGCCACGGATAGAAAAGCTATCAGATCAGTCCAGTGAAGAAGAGTCAAGAAGAGACGTGGGTACTGTGAAAATGGCAGGAGTAGCGAGCTAATAGTGAAGGAACTTGGCGAGTTTATATTTGGAGCTGGTCGCTGTGCTCCCTGTTACCATGGGATGTGTGCAGTCGTATTTTAGAAAGGGTTCGTATAATGTGCATGAAGGTAGGGGATATTACAGTAGCATGGTTTAGGTGTGGTGTGATCCCCAGTATGAGTAAATTGACAATCCTATGCTGGCCAGTTGATCCAACGTCTACAGCACTGCTGAATACTTCCACCCCTTCCCCAGCATCCCACCATTTTAAAATAAGTATCGTCTTTGTGCTCCAAAAATGTGTATTCAGACTCAGCAGATAAAGAAAATTTATAGAGCTCTGACTTTTTATAGGCTACTGTTGCCATTTAATGGGCCGGGATAGCTCAGTCGGTATAGCGATTTGCTACGGGTTGGACGGTCCGGAGATCGAATCCCGGTGGGGGGGGGGACGAGATTTTCCGCACCTGTCCAGACCGGTCCTCAGGCCTACCCAGCCTCCTACACAATGGGTACCAGGTCTTTCCCGGGGGTAAAACGGCCGGGGCATGGCGTTGATCACCCACCCCCATCTAACGCCGAGGTTACAGAAAGAGTAGAGCTATACCTCTACTCCCCCTATGGGTCTTCGTAGCCTGTTCTAGGGTGAACTTTACATTTCTTTACTGTTGCCATATAAGCCGTATCATTCCTTTCTCCTGAAGAGACGTTAAACTGAAATTTAAAACGTACATGTTTGGTACTGAATGCATTAACAGGGACATTGCTACGTTATGTGTTAATGCTGTTTTTTTTTTAAATATCGTCTCATATTCTCTATAACTGTAAATACAACGAGGAGAGTTGTAGGCTGTACGTAAAAACAAGCTGTAGTTCATTTTAAAGTAATAAACCAGAACGTCTGTGAGATGTCAGGTTATCACTGAGATGAATATTAGCATTACGGCCCTCAGTGGTATGAACTACACGGCGTCACCTTCCGGAAGGCCGTAGTCTCAAAATGTCTTCTCTGTAATCCATCGGAGCGCGATATCTCATAGTAAAATTTCTGTGTAAAGAGTGCATGAGAAATTGAGTTTGTTTACCCATCTAAAGCACAACAGATACTGTATGTTCCGTTGTCTTCAACAATCAGAAACCCTAAATTTTGTGGGTTTCACACGCTTCTAAGAAAAGTTAATAATCAGTTGGAATTTGTAATTCAGATGCAGTATGTTATCTGTGGGGGCAGCTACTGGAATGTTTCAGGTTTTGAAAAGTTAGAACATTTTCTTTTAGCGATTTTGCTGAAATGTTTCAAGGCGATTTAGTGAAAGTCGTCCTTCAGTTCTCTCTATTGGCTGTTGTGGAGCATGACATAGAGTGAACACCTTGGTTTGGTTGCCTGGAAGTTACAGTCATATAAAACTATAATTCTTCTCGTTGTTTGTTATGGAGCTGGGTGTTGTTAGTTTCATGAGGAGTTTTAGTTTTGTGTGGGTGTGAAGCTTGGTCTTCCCGTACTTCCGTTTGAGGACAGGGTGCTGGATATGATAAAATGGTGTAGAATATCGTAAATGTATGAATTGGTAATTGAACTGTGCATCAGCTGTTACTAGGACGACCAAATACAGGAAAGATTATACTGGTAGGGCATATAGCACGTACAGAGAGAAGCGAACCAGATCCAGAATTTTAATTGGAACTTCTGGAAGGAAGAGATTATTTCTCAGACCAAGGTGTGTTGCAAGAATTGCAGAGTTCAGACTGGATTCATCTGCCTGAGGGCGGGAGCACTGGCGGTATATTGAGTTGCATAGGGGAGGTCGGGGCGGGGGATTTCTAAAGTAACTGAACGGCAGCTGGCTTTTCCAAAACATTCTTCTCCCTGGAATATGTTTGTTGAGAATTGCGATTTAGTAATTAGTTTATGACGAATTTACTCGGTGACGAATCCACTTAAAGAATTAATGTGAATGAATAAATGAATGAATGAATGAATGAAATTTATTGTTAAGGTACAGGTTCTGATGATGAACTCGCAGTAGGTCAGATATGTAGCAGTGTGTAATGTTATGCCGTCAATACACACACACACAAACACACACATATGTATATATCTTTGGCTTCTGATAAAATGTATTTATTCTTAACTAATCTATTAGCCACTTAATCTTAAACAGTATTACAAGTCCATTAGGTGTGCATCTTTATCAGTTCGAATTCCAGAACGTTAAGTAACCAATCTACGCAGACAGCAATAGTCATCCATGGAAATACAACGCTAAAAACAGTAATTGTCTGGAGATACGATGTGAGCTTAGTCGTTATTGCCGAATGTTGCAATTATGTTAGGGTACTTGTTTTGATAGATATAATCTTGACAGTACAATAGTGGAAAAATAGTCACATGCAAGAAGGTCTGCGATAATTTTATTAGTGCACATAATTTGGAGATAAGGGGTACTGAGAACCATCCAGTATGATAAATAATATATGGTAACAGTTAAAATCAATTTCAAGTTATTCGACATCAGAAACACAAACCACAAACAAAAACAGGACAAGTAACAGTCATGAATGTGTTGTACGAGTCACTTTCAGTTTGTCAATTTGTGAACCAGATCATCTTAATTCATCTTTAAACGACTGTGACGATGGCATATGATCTTCTTCGTTACTGTAACTCTGTACAGTATCAACCATTTCAGGCTAAAAGTCTACGTTTGGGAGGCTAGATCTGCCTCCGTCTGAAGGTGGAAGAGTGGGAAATTTACTATGGAGAAAATATTAGCGAGATCGAGACGGTACAATATATCAGTCACGACTGTGACCAAAGCTGGTTTACATAAGAGGTCATGGAATTGATTTGCAGTTGGGAGGTACCCGTTTCGTACCTCAGCCTGGGCACCGGCTACGCTGAAGGTGGCTTTTACGATTGTCTTCACGCTTTTCAGATGACTGCTACCGGGGTGCTGATAAGTCTTTAGTCCGACCAGGAAGGAAACAAGCTCGGAAGCATGTCAGGGACGCGCGCGATTTCAACAATATCGAGACACGAGCTGTCATCAAGT
>Ga0136643_10008071_pt1 | contig 15329 bp, 7 predicted proteins | sample TergutLab28metaG_FD_96883 | JGI IMG/M metagenome (GOLD analysis project Ga0136643, IMG submission 96883) | Labiotermes labralis P1 segment gut microbial communities from Petit-Saut dam, French Guiana - Lab288 P1 (version 3) (version 3) | ecosystem: Host-associated > Arthropoda: Insects >... | reverse complement strand
TTTATTTTTTTTTATTGATATTTTTTTTTTGTCTCTCTTTTGTGATTTTATATGAGTGTTTGTGTATATAGTGTTGGTATATTTTATATATATATATATATATATATATATATATAATCAAATTCTGAGCCAAACCCCCTGTCCTGAAATAGTTTATCTGACGTTTATAAGCATTTTTGATCATGTCATGTCCTTCCAAGTGAATAAACGCATCCTTGACTTCTCTGTCCTGTGTTGCACCTTTCACTATCTACTATGTCTTCCTATAGTTCCAATTTGGCTGCTTGGTTGCTTTACGCATAGGAATCCTTAAAGTTTTTTTTTACAAACTCTATCATGAATCTTGTCATCCTCCGTTTTTTCAAAATCTTCACTACTTCATCCGGGGTTCATATTACGTATGTGTCAATGGTTGTTACACTCATTCTGCGGTACGAACATTGCGTACGTAATTCTAGTGGTGGTGTTGACACCGTACTGCCTCTAGACCTGCGGGCTGTCTCTTATCTTCCGAGGCCTACCTGCTGACCTGTCGATTACGGGAGGCCCAGCCAGTAGCTATGGTACTTCTGGTGTAATTCTCAGGGTCATTAGCAGAGATATACCTCACTCGTCACGGTCAGTTGGAGTCATCAAAGAGTGGGAAGTTAAACTCATAAATATCACCATTATAAATCCCAACAGAAAGTGAATAGTAGCCATACGACGTATTTACACATTAATTCACTATTTTTGTGTGAGGAGATGTGTTTGAAAAGCTGATAGTTGCTACCTGGTTACGAAATTCCCCGTTTTTATAATTCAGAGATTCGTTACCGTGCTTAAGAAAGCCCGCAATTGGACCATATCCTAAGGTAGTTGCTAACAGTTCACCACCTCCAACCTTGTATATTTAAAATCAGTATTAATATTAAACTCCGATGTAAGTCCAAGAATAAGAAGCTGACAGGTCCCTTTACGTTTTTGGAATCACACTCACTTATCCATGCTCGATACTTATCCCAAACACGTTATTCTTCTTAAGTTGACCCATTACTAATACATTACGAAGAGTATCAGTGTGCCACGCCAAACTTTACCATTTAATCTGTATTATGTGCAAATACAGGGACAGTATTTTGTCTGGGCGAAATCATTTTAACTTCCTGTCGGCTCGCTTTTCGTGTAAAATGTAACCAACTACGCACTCGCCCGCACGCACATAAAATAGTGGCGGGAAGTGACGTACGATATTGGCCAGCAGACAAAGTATTGACCTTCAATTATTCTTAGCTTCCTCTTCACTAAATGCGTACTAAGTGCTGCATTTTCAGGTGAGAAACCGTTCCATTCAAAATGTTTGTTCATACTATGTACTACTTATTGAATATTTTTAATGGTTCGGTATTCTTAGTAATAACTTTAGAAGTAAATCTCTTCAGAAATCTTTTATCAGCAATATGTATCGCACTGTTGGGTTATCTGGTCTTTTAACTTGGAACGTGTTTATTGTACTGAAGTTAGTGGCTTGTAATACGTGCTGTTTGGGTTGGTAATAATCTGACACATCCATGTTCGTATGTGTGTTTATGCGTGTACATATGTATGTATGTATATATATGTATATATATATATATATATGTATGTATGTATGTATATATGTATGTTTGTATGTATGTACTAGTATGTACGTATGCATGCATGTGTGTCTGTATGTATATATGTATGAATGTATGTGTGTATGTCATATATGTGTGTGTGTGTGTGTGTGTGCATGCACGTACGTATGTATGTGTATGTATATACATATTCTATATAAAAGTATATAAGTCTGTGTGTATATATAAGTACGTACGCATGTTCCTATATGTGTGCGTGAATGTATACATGCGTACGTCAGAATGTATGTGTGTATGTTAGCTTATATGTGCGTATATGTATAGACGTCAGTGTGTGTGTTTTAGTGTTGTCATGTACATGCTTGAGTCCAGAGTTTGGCAGTTGGCACAGACTGGTTGTGCCGTATTTAAAGTCGCTCTCTATGATAGTCAATTTCGTAAACAACAAAAACTTTAATTTGAAACTAAACCCTTATCTGTTGTAATATGGCAGTAATGAACAATGACATGCGGGTTTGAAGATATTTCAGCCTCTCTTTTAGAAACCGGCAGAACAAGCAATAGCATTGCAAAATTTGACCTCGTGTGTATCCATGAGAAGATATGCTTCCCACAAACCGCGACTACAAGCCGAACATGAGGATGTGTAGGTTACATACGATGGACAGCCGTGTGAAGGTAAAACGTTGGCGAGACCTTTGATATTAAGTCCTAGAGAATGTGTACCTGCTGCTACACAATACTGACAAGAAACGGTCTCTGTGTGACTTAAAGTAACAGTGAAATATCATAAATTATCCACGTATGAAAAGGAGCGTTAATTTTAAAATTCCTGTTTCCAGATGTCTTTTAATATTACGTTTCACAAAACAGTGAAGAGCAGGCCCTGATCATTCTGGAGTCCTGCTCTTTTTTTTAGGTTCAAGGAAAACGGCTCAGAGTTGTGGTACTGCTTCTGTTAGAAAGTACAGCAAATAAATTTATGGTGCTTTAAAACGCTTTGCGGACAGTACACACATGGACGAATAACTAGATCGACAGACGGACTCATAAAACGAAGAGCTATGTATCGTATACTCCTCACCACACATGGTTACGTTCATAACATCATTGAGCATTTGACTGAAACGAAATGTTGTGTGCACGGGGAAACGATAGGTACTGTTACTCCTGTACGATTTTGGTCTAAATGTCGAAGATATCATTCTGGAGAGTTCAGTGTGAATAGAGGGATAATGTGATAAATTCCTCAGCACCTCTAGAGATACAGGAGAATTTTGCCTGAAATTAGTCCATGACCATCCCCATTTACATCTTTTCCAATTCCTCATCCACCCGTCATCCTACAGTTCAGTACGGTACAGTCTAGACTTACAGTTAGTGGTAATGTCGCTAAATAAGCCATAAATGAAACGACGCGTGAGACCAACTAGATGCAACAATTATGATTTATTAATAATCCATTAGCTCAACATGTTTCGGGCATCATTATGCCCATCTTCAGGAGCACTAGACTGTATGTTACTGCATATGGTTTTCAGCACTTGATGTGCTGGCTGGTGTCTTTGGGAGCCGGGAAGCAGGCCGTGTGTGCAAGGCCTGCTTCCCGGCTCCCCGAAACCATATGCAGTAATATACGGTCTAGCACTTTTGAAGATGCCCGAAACATGTTGAGCTAATGGATTATTAATAAATCATAATTGTTACTTCTAGTTGGTCTCACACGTCATTTCATATTAAGGATGCACGGTCACACGAACATCAAAACCATAAATCAATGCGTGATACAAGACTGACATCATTTTATGTGCCTCTTAGTGTTACCACACGATGCGAGCACATATTTTGTATCTCATTTTATTGCCACTGCATAAAGTGCGTTTTTTTTGCAACAAACGTTACAGTAAACATCTGTTCAGGTCTTCGTAGTTGTAGCCTTTCCCTAACCGGGGTGAGTATTTAAATTTTAGGGCATTGTTTATGAAAAAGTGAACATTATTTGAAGCTAGAAAGGTAAAATTGTGAGACAAAGGGCATTTTGCGGAAAATGAAAGAGAGATTATGCAGTATGTCTTAAAATATAGAAATTTCCTTGCTACGCAAATATGTAAAATTAATTTCTATCGGTGTTTATGTTTTTGGATATTGCGAAGCAGGTTTTTAAATGTTTGACGGCGCTTTTAATAACTCGGTATACATATCGTCGAGTGAGTGGGTGATGCTGAATAATGAGTTGTAAAGGATGTGGAAGGAAGCGGACTAGGTTTAACTTCAAGTATTGTCTCGAGAATTTTTCTTACAGGTTCAACAGAAACCTAAAAATCTCCAGTCAGCTTTGTCTCCGTTCTTTCCAGGATTGAAGTTACTCCCCCACCCCACCCATCACTCTCCACCCCCACCCCCCACCCCCGACACACAAATCACAAGTGATACGATGAATCAAGCACAGAACATAATTAACTTTACGTGTGTTCCTGAAGTCGCAAATGTGGCTGACATAAGTTGTAACTTGTTCGCCTGCAGACATGACGGGTGGTGGTGAGGCAAGTGAAGAGCCACACTAGAGGCGTCATGACGGCTGCGTCTCAGGGCGGCGTGCTGCTGCTCCTGCTCCTGTTTGGGCTTCTGTACTCGGCCGTACCCCTAGCAGTCAGTCACCTCGACCTCGAGTCACCTAACACGTAAGCCAGTTGCCCTGCATTACAATATATACTGACATAGATATTTGTACTTCACTGATTATGTAATCTCATCTTGCAATGCGAGGTCACAGGTTTGGAGCGGGGTCCAGAAACCAGCCTGGTTGAGTGTTTTCATGGCTTTTCTCAGCCCTTCTGTCCTCATACTAGGGTGGTGTCTGAAAACATACTATTGCAGCATCACCCACAGTTTTCAATTCGCCGTTCACTTCATATACGCTCAATGTTATAATAAATGTTTTGTGCAAAAGTTGTGAATAGAAAGGAAGCAAATTCTGTAGCCTGTATAATTTTTTTCGCAAGTAATACGTTTTTTAAAATAATTAAACGAGTGCAAACAACATGCCAGATTTTCAACTCTACGAGTAAATGTCCTAACTTGGTTTTGTATATATATATATATATATATATATATATAAATCAAATCATAGACACTTTGCTAGATCAGTCAAATTGTGATATTTTAACAGAGAACGGGGATTGACTGAAGAGTATACTTTGGAACAATCCAAAATAATTGTTTTATGTATAGGAGAGTAGTGCGTGGAGCCCCTCCGTTATCTGAGATTGAAAAAGAATAAGAATTTTAAGTCAGGCCCTGTGAGAATGTGAATCTACATTTCTATTTCGTAAGATCGGTCTGCCTACACCAATATCCAGTAAGCTAATTATCATAGACCGAAAATTCGAGGCATTGTCAAGTGCATTTTTAGACTAATAAGATTTAATCCTGAACATTCACACGTGACACTCAAACAACAAGGACGCTGTGTTATATTAAGGCATTACATTTAATTAGGCATTTTGCATCTCATTATGAATTTTTTATTATGTAGGGTAGACCTTTTGGAATACCAGGACATTAAACAGTAAAAGAATCATTTCTCTAACATAAGGTTGGACTTTATGTATTTCGGGACATTCTAACACCTTAATAGCACCACAATATTATAGGTCGTGTGTTCTGTGTTTCGGGACATGACTGTCATGTGATGAGGTTGCATTTCCTGTTCTTCAGAACGTTATAATCTCTAATCAGAGCAGTCCATATCACGCGGCGACACTTCTTGTGTTGTTGAACATCATAGACAGGTATTTCGTTATTACAAAGATGTTTATCCTATGCTTTCAGGGCTTGTGATGGTAAAGGGAGCTGCGAACACGAACCCGGGGCCGAACGCTCCCGTCTGGGTGACCACCTGGTTGACTGGAAGGAACGTAACTGTTTGTGTGACGCTCAATGCGCCCGCTACGGAGACTGTTGTCTGGACTCCCCACACTTCGTGGCAGCGGAACAGCGTCGCGGTGCGGCATCCTTTACTTGCGTCGATCTGCGTCAGTTTGGTGGCATCTACATGTTGACAACATGTCCTCCTGAATGGAGCAATGCTGGTACGCGGTCCAGGTGTGAAGATGTCAACCCGAGCCTACGTGATCCATTGGCTACAATGCCAGTTACAAGCCACCGATCAGGTCTTACGTATAGAAATGTACATTGTGCTCTCTGTCATGGGGACCTTCATTCCAACAGCACAGACGTATGGAAACCTAGAATTGAATGTCCCACTCTGATGCAAAGTTTGACTCCCAATTTGACAATTGTTGACATATCTCGTGCACTCTCATTTGAGGCGGTAAAGAATTCGTGGGTTATCAATCTCCCTTCTCAGGAAGGAACTAAAACTTATAACTGCAATGTAGACCCTGTTCTTCCAGATACTTCAGAACACATTGTTCGTCGTTGTCCAACGGGCATCATCCGCACGTGCGGTCTCAATTGGACAAATGCGGACGTTAGGAATAGATGTGAAGCATACACGGCGCTGGTGTTTTATCAGAACGATGGTTATAGAAACGCGCACTGTGCAATATGTAATAACGTACCTGTCCAGAACCTTGCTTGTGTTAGAGCATCAAGCCGCGTTTCGATTTATGCAAAAGAATTCAGTCCCAAAGCATTCGCCGTGCTGTTTGATCTTTCTGCTGATTCTGGGAATATCGTGGGCATGGAACGGGCATGTTCTGATATGAGTCAGCTGTATGACCCATTCTTCAGACGGTGTCGTGAGGTTGTGTGTTCACAGGAAGGACAAGATTACATTGCTGGTCACTGTATCAGCATTTTACCTGTAGTAGATTCAACAGAAGATCATTCTGCAATTATTGGTGAACATCGCAACAATAGCCATTTTCTTTCAACCGACAATACGTCGGAATATTTCCTCCATTGCCCCAAGTTTCTTCTTGAGCCACATGAATATGAGATACTAGAGGATGGGACAGCGAATGTTCCAGCCTATCATCGCACTTATCCTCGAGATCAGTTTTATATTAGACATGACGGTCACTTGGAGATATGCACGGATGAAGGTGTCGAATATATAGATAAATTCAACCCTAATATGAGCTATGTGACAATGTCCGGTCTTGGCGTCTCAATTATTTTTCTTGTGTTGCACTTGACGGCGTTTGCACTTCTGCCCGAACTGAGGAACCTGTCCGGCAAGAACCTGGCCTCATTATGCTTTTCACTTCTCTCCGCCTACACTCTCTTCATAATCGGACAATTTCTAGAGGTAAGTGTTGTGAACGATTAGTGAATAAGTGCATAAGTAGAAATTTGTATGTCAGTACTAGTCATTTTGGACTGCAGTTCAGAAAACCTCAACCTATTAACATTTACTGAAGTCATGCTTGTTTTTCTATCCGTCAAAAACAGTGTAGCGACTTTTATCGTGGCGCAGTCAATTAAGTATCTGTAATAATCCCCAAGTCACCTTCTGTGGTAGCTCTTGCTTTTGCATTTGCCTCCCTGTGTTTGTAATTGAACGTAAATATTGACGTAGTAATACCAACAGTTCAGTTTGTGAAGCATGGCATTAGAAAGGTGCCCACAGACGAATTCTTTCTGCACAAACTTAATACTGGAAAATAGAAATATGTTTCCTTATTCGAAAATGGACTTTTTTCTCCTCTACGTAGGTAAGTTTTAGTTCTTTCTGTTTCCACTGGTGTATCATTTCGTGCCAGCTTTGCAAGGATCACCTTCAAACGTACAACAAATATTGCACTAGATCACCACAAATCATATACGAATCTTCACTTTGTTTACCAAGACCGGCAATTTTAGTTTTTATTGACAAAATTTATAGGCTTATTTCTGTATGCAAATAACTGCATTTTTAGTTCATACTGCTTGGATTTCCAGTTGGTAATGTTCGTTTTAAATTCTTGCGTCAACACGTGATAGATTGAGCCTCGGCACTTCAGTCAATAAAGTGACTTTCTGTTAGGAAAACAAGGATCTTTTTTTTTTGCTGTCCCAGTACTTCCAAATCGTCCCTAAACGGCAAGATCAAGGATCTTTCTCGATAGTAAACTGGCCGAACCCTCTCTTTCGTCAAATACCGTCATCTAGATTATGTCGTTTTTCAACTCAGGACATCTGCACCTTTACATATACTGTAATGACTGCCTGTAATGACTTGTTATTAAACATTATCAACTACGAACGGAACTGTCGGTACTGAAACCCCAGGAGTGGGTGGGTTGAGAATGTGCTGGGAATTTGCACTTCTCCCGTCCAAATTCGTACGGAGGCTATTTATATTGTCGTGATGTTTCCGGAGAGTTAGAGTCCTATCCTGTTCCGCAAGCTACATTCATATTTACAGGCATGGACAAAGTAAGTTTACCACAATGTTACTATGACTACCAAGGGCTTCGTCCCGGGAGTAAAGCGGCTAGATCGTGGTGCTGACCACTTACCACGTCTAATGCTGAATTACGAACGCAAAGATATAAATTCTTCTCGCCCATATAGGCTTACCTTCGTGGTAATCACAGGTACATCTTTCTATTTGTCGAGAGAGAGGGTTTTGGTGGGGAAATCTGAGGGAAAGAGAAAGAGATCACTTGGAAGAAGCAGGCTTAGAAGGGAGAATAATATTAAGATGGACCTTAAGGAAGTGGGATTTGGGACCATGAACTGGATTGATCGAGCTCAGTATAGGGACAGGTGGCGGGCACTTCTAAACGCGGTGATGAACCTTCGGGTTCCATTAATGCGGGGAATTTCAGGACTAGCAGATAAAGCATTTAGCTTCTCATGAAGGACCCTGCTCCATGGAGTAACTAATTGTCGATTACACCTTGCAGATCGGCAGCGGGTCATGCAGGGTGATTGCCGTCGCTACTCACTACTTCTTCCTGGCTTCCTTTTCTTGGATGCTGACAATGGCATTCGACGTATGGCGGACCTTGCGGCTTGCCACGTCCGAGTTGCGTGTATCCGCGGGTAAACAGTGGCGCAAGTTTGCTCTCTATTCCTCGTGGACCTGGATGGCGCCGTTTATTTTTGTGGTGGCAGCAGTCGTCACAGACTGCGCTCCTGCAGGTAAGCATCGATCAATTTGTTTAGTGCAGGCAACACAGTAAATGACATACTGATATATAACACGGAGCATGGAACATATAAATCTAAACAAGATAATACTCTGCATTTAGAAATTGCTTCAGGCTGTGTGTTACGTCTGGCAGGTGTTTTGAAGTAATTACGCATATATACGCAAAATTTCTATCGTCGTTTTACTTTAAAGAAGTCCACACAATTCTCAAGATCTACAGAATCGTTTTGAATGTGTCGACGAAGAGCAAATTTTGTGTAACCGCGATAAATTGACATTGTTCCAACAGTTGCCCTGTATAGAGTACTTTGACATGAGACAGCAAAGAAAAGAGTTCTACTATATGTCGAGTGACAATGGCTTGCTTAGGACAACATACGGAGGGGAATGTGTGTATTTTGAGCGCAGCACTTGTTTAGCTGCACCTGCGACTTACTGTAACATATTGTACTGAACGTAAAGATTCAGAAATTAACAATTCTGGAAAGACAACGAGAGAGAATAAGTGTACTACTACTACTACTGCTAGTAGTCGTAGTATAGTATTAGTGGTAGTATTATAGTAGTAGTAGTGGTAGTATAGTAGTAGTAGTGGTAGTATAGTAGTAGTAGTGGTAGTATGGGAGTAGTAGTGGTAATATAGGAGTAGTAGTAGTAATAGTTGTTGTTGTTGTTGTATAGTATCAGTAATGTCCCTGTGCACGTCTTGAATTTATGTAGGAGGCAGATATGGCTCCATTTATTTTTACCCTGGGCAGTAGATGGAGTTGATTGTTCAGCCTCACGCCCCGGCAGTTTTATTCCCAGGGAAAGAGTTTCCTTTGCCCATGCCGGGGTTCAAACTCCATATCGATCAGACCGTAACCTACTCACTACACCGTCAACGCCATCCCGTCTCCGCAGTAGTAGCAGTAGTAGCAGTAGTAGTAGTAGTAGTAATGGTAAGAACGGTTCAGAATTTTAGAAATTCACAATGTTATCTTCTAGACGCACGAAATTAAGATTAGCATACGGAGTAGGTGACAACATTACAAGTACTCCTGTCAACTGGTGTGGGGCCGAAGTCTCTGTACAAGAGTCTAAAAATTCTGAAACTGAAAAAATTAATCTCCATTAACTTTTGAAGGAGATCAGTACGTGAACGTGACACATTGTCAGCAAATTCCTCAGTCTTCAATAACATTTGTGAATCACAGTTTGTATTTTCAGTGTTGTCTAGAATTTCGTGAATGCCGATTTTCGTGATACCGACCTTTCATGATCACCCATTTTAATACCACTCTTTCGAATTTTCGTGACTGGTTCCGATGAATCGGAATTCGACGACTTGGCTGGTAAGTCGGCGTCTCAACTTCCCAAAAATTTGGCAGGTTGCTCATTTAACTCAGTCACTTTATTTCAATAAGCGTGGTTGATTTCTTTTGTGCTCACAGAATGAGACCCTTTGTCAGTCATTTATTTTATGCTTGCAAAGAGTGCCTGTATTTTGTTCGAAATGAAGTTCAATGATCTCTGTACTCTTGAGCCAATTACCAACTTTCAGGGCTGGTATTTCTTCAGTGCTCGGAACCAAATGGGCGTTTTACACTGAAAATAGTTTCAGATGTTTGGGACAGTACTGTCTGTTCCAATTAATCACGACCGTGAGACTGTAATCTATTTGGGCAAAATCTGTAGTTATCAATTATGTTACCCAGTGTGAACACCTGGGCGATTAAAGTAAAACAGGGATTTTCATTATTAATTACTTGAGAAAATTTTATACTGTAGTATCATACACACTTGTAAGGATGGGGTGGTATTTATAATATAGTACCATCTCTTCTTCGTACGTCACTGTATGTGTTTACATTATCATGTTTTTGCCAAACAAAATGTTCCGTATCTCCTAATTTAGAGTTCTTTTTTCTCCCTTACTCTGACTTCATCAACCTAGGCATTATAGGTGTAGAGGGTTATTATTGCACCTGATTATACTCAATTACGCGTAAACACACACACACACACACACACTCTCAATAGGAGTCCCCTGGACGGGGGATCGGCCCTTCGCAGAGAACTCTACCTGACAACACACAACGCTCACAAGAGACAGGCATCTATGCCTGCCACGGGATTCAAACCCACAATCCCAGCAAGCGAGAGGCCGCAGACCTATGCCTCAGATCGTGCGGCCACCGGGATGGCCTAATATAAAGTTAACTGGAATTAATTGTTTTCTTTATGTTTCGGCGTTTTTAAATTACGGTGATGTAACCCTTAGGAATTTGCCTACAGGATCGGTGGTACATGATTTTCGACCCGGATTTGGCAGGAAAAACTGCTGGTTCAGCCATCGGTACGCGCTGTTGGTATTCTTCGCTCTACCTCTGGCCCTGGTGATGGTTCTCAACATCGCCTTCTTCTCTTCGAGCGCGCACATGATCTTCTCAACCACGTCCACAACTCGCTTCACTTCCAGCAGCGGAACGCAGCGTGACTTCCGCCTCTACATCCGATTAGCCCTCGTCATGGGTCTCACATGGACTGTGGGTCTCATAGCTGGCTACCTGAATGTTGAGGGCCTCTGGTATACTTTCATCGCCCTCAACACTCTCCAGGGTCTTTTCATTTTCCTTGCCTTTACCTGCACGGAGAAGGTGGTTAGAGCTTCTGCCGACACCCTCAGTATGTGCTGGAAAAGAAGCCAGCGTCGTGACGCCTTACGTACGGACGGCAAACAGCACAGGCCACCTTCATTCTCATGGTCAGGGGTTTCAAGTTCCAGCACTAGAAAATCACACGTGGGAACTAGTAGTGAGACAAGCAGCCAACACAAAAACTTGCCAGGCATGGATACATTATACTGAAAAGGGAGGATTGTACAGAATGACATTTTACCAAAGACCATATGAGAACGTGGTATAATCAGACTATGTTCTAGGCTAAAATATGTCTGCCATTACTGTCGACTTTTAATTGAAGATATATTTATAATTTTGGAAGATAAAACAATCCTTGTAGATAACTAAACTTTATATCCTTGCATTACATTATATTTGAAGTCTAAACTTATATTTAGAACACGCAACGACTTTAATTAACACGATTTCCAACAGAAAGCAGTGTGAAAATTGTGACAGAAAAAAATCAGGCTTGTCACTTATTCAGCTACACGGAATTTTTCCTCTGCTAGACAGTGTTATAAGTTTACAAGAGGAAATTTTGTATATCAAGCAGTTACAGTGACTGAAAGAATTAATTTTGTGTGTAATATTTGACTGTTGCAAACTTAAATTATGAATTAAACTTTAATAGTATTTTTACACACACATATATATATTTACAAAAACATCAAAATTTTGTTTGAACGCACGTGCAAAATAAAGCATGTTGAATTCGTACAGACCAAAATTTTAATATAAATCACTTAGTTAAGTCTGGAACACATAACTGATGACAAATTAAGCCGTAGACTCACAACAAACATTATATTGAAAACTTTGTTTACAGAGTTCTGCTCATTTTTTATCAAATCCTTAGATTTTGTATTGCAAAGTTAATTGATATTATAGAGGAATGCAATTCTATTTACCATTCAGCATAATGCTTGCATGTCGTCCAGACAATTTCAACTTGATGTACACATCTTTCATTCTACTTTAAATTTCATGTTATTCTTTCAGCGAATGCAAGAGCTTCTTGTCACATATTCTTATAGAAAGCTTCTTACATAGATCAGTGTTTTCCTAATGGTTTTCCACAGAACTCCATGGTCGCACAAACTGAGAGTGAGACTTCTGTGAGAAATGTTAATACAATATAAAGACGATAATATCATTATTATGCTTTACTTCACATGAATAATTGTAATTTTCATATCACACTGATTCATTCATTCAGTATTTCTGAATTATTTTAACACTTGTTATATTGACCATTGTCAGTAATCATTGTAATCACTGTGAATCATATTTTGAATATAGGAACTGAAATTTTTATTTTCGTGCACATGAAATTAAATGATGTATTTATTTCGTGTCCTTGTTTGTCATTTAACAACTATTAGTCTTACTTGCAATCTATTGTTTCGCTACATATGTAATAATTTCATTAAGAGTTCCATAAAAAATTTTAAATGCAAAGAGGTTCTGTGGCCAGAGTGATTTGGGAAAGATGGTTGTAGTTGTTTCAACAATTTCTTTTTTGTGATTTGTGCAAGGAATATAATAGGAAGACAGTATCTAAGAGAGGCAGAAACTATAACTTTACATATTATAGCCCAGAAAAATATGTGACATATTATTTTGTACACAATTATATTCTGTGACAAGTCTGATTCTCTCTATGCCCATGGAATTATAGCATATGAGTGTTATGTGCAGCTAAAATATAGGTTTAAATTAATGTATTAGGAATGAAAAACAGTGAGCTGTATTACAAAAGATTACTTAATGTGACTTCTACAGCCATCAACTTTACAGGTTTGTGTTTGCATCTCACTGTATCGAAGAAGAATGGACACTGCCAAGTGGCTTAAATAATTACATACTTTAACAATTAAGTAGTATTGAAATATCATGTACTTCTATTGCAGGAGAAAGAGACACGTGCCATGACACAGAGAGATCACTGAAATGTCCATATACTATTGTTAAAGTAGTGTACATTTAAGCTGAAATTTTCGATAACTTTTACATACTTATTTACACAAGACAAACATGACATGACATTTCTTTATAACATTGTATGAAAAGTGTCATGAATAGAATTTTATTTAATGTTATATAATTATCCTAATTAACAGATAATTTAAATAGTGTCTCTAAAAATGTGTGGAATAGAGTGGCACATCAGAATATTCAGTACAAATGTCATCTAGATAACCGTTTATCAAATATATTTACATATAGCCTTAAGTAATTGCTTACTATGTTGTACTCTTACTAATGTTACTATAACTGGATGAAGACAGCAAAAACAAATGGACTGGAATCTTTTGCCCTGTATCCAGCTTGCGATTTGTAAGTAGCGGTGCATTGGTAACAACTGATTTGTTACAGATTATTTAGAGAAGAGTGTAAGTTGCATACACAGTACTTCTCTAATTCTGGACTTGTTGATGCAATATCACGAACATTAAAGCCAATGAAGAATGGTGTCCCTACAAAATATGGCAACATAAACAGTGTACTTCAACATGCTTATTACCTTAAACTAGCATCATTTTTTTGTGTTTTAAACAAATGCCCTTTCTTTGTGTGTTTGTATTTTTTTAATGTCATAGTTACCAATTCATGTAGTTCTCACAATTCTACATTGTTACAAAGTGTATCCCAGATATGTTCTTCGTGCACTGTTGTACTTAAAGTTACAATATATTCAGAATAAATAGGAAGGTGCTCGAATTAGGACTTTACTCTTAAGAATTTTAATTTAGAACATTATTGTTATTATATTTTCAACCAACATATAATTCATCATCATCATCATCTGTCATAAATTATGCCTTAATATACCTGAATTGACCTTGTCTAATAGTCTCTTCATAGGTCTTCCAAGTCGTCTTCGTCCATTTGTTCTATATTTCTTCATTATTTTCGGCATCCCTTTGTTGTCCATTCTACATAAAATTTATCATTACATTTTTTGGGAACAGAAAATTCTTACCCCATATGCTTATGAACTATGCTTATATTTTTTTTTAGTACCGTGACTTTGTATTTCTACAATTTATTAATCGGGGAAGTACCATGTTACTGTTAATTATCTTGAGAAAATGAAACAAACATCCAGTGGCATGTATTTATCAGTATTTTGTGGAGTATATTTAATAATATTCTCATAAAACTCCTAAATATGCTTGGATGTCAGCTTGATTGCGTGCACATTTATTGTTTTGTCAACAAGGTGCATTGTCTGTTGGGGAGTAATTCACGGAGATCTCCTATAAATCCCGTAGATTTATACGGTAAATAAATCATTCATTTTACAAAATGTAAAGGTAAAGGTATACCTATCTCTGCAAACTCTGCACAGGCCCTTAGGACTCCAGGAGGTTGAGGCTGCCAGAATCTCCAGATAGTCGGCACATGTTGGTTGCAGAGTTGTCAGCCCTAGACACTTTATCTTTACCTCCGGGAAACATCCATGGTAGGCATTCCTGCTAGAGAGGCGCAGTGCCTCAACCAACTGTGCCACCACGTAAACCCATGTAATAATATCTGCATTTACGGAACACTCCCGTTACGGCAATTGCACCTTCAAATTAGTCACGTGATATGGTTCCTAAAACGTTTTATGGTACGCTTGCTGCGGTATTGCCTTCATATGTCGCATACACAGTTTTCACCCGTACAAATTCCAAAAGAAAGAAGCCCTCAGATCACAAATGCTTATTAAACGTGTTCTTTACTGTTTGCATTCCTCACAGGTCTTGGTATTCAGTTTTTACAGACAAGAATGTCGTGCAAATTCCAGTAATACAAGAGTGTTGGATTACATTTTCGGAATTAATTTTTCTTTTATTTCCTTTGTTTTAACTTGCCGAAATATCGCAATAAACATGCTATCTAGCATAAGTGTTGCTAAAATGTATTTTAAACGTGTTTTAGATATTCTGTAAACTTTAATGTGATTATGCATAA
>Ga0136643_10008070_pt1 | contig 15330 bp, 6 predicted proteins | sample TergutLab28metaG_FD_96883 | JGI IMG/M metagenome (GOLD analysis project Ga0136643, IMG submission 96883) | Labiotermes labralis P1 segment gut microbial communities from Petit-Saut dam, French Guiana - Lab288 P1 (version 3) (version 3) | ecosystem: Host-associated > Arthropoda: Insects >... | reverse complement strand
TGGCCCGCTTCACCCGCAAAAGTTTTTGCCCCGATACATTTTTTCTTTCGTTGTGCCGCTTCCCCCCCCCCCCCCCAGACATACATACACACACACACACACACACCAAAATAAATATCAAACATTACGAAGCGTCTAACATTGAGTTGTTTGCAAATATTTGGGTGTCGATATGTACTGCGGTGTGATACTTGAAAGTCACGTAGTGTTTTAGTTCAGAAGTAACGTACTGGTACCTGAATGTGGGTTGCGTGCCTGTGTGTGCGGGATTCGGTCTTAACCATCGGGTGTGGGCGAGTTTTAGGTTCCTTGTCTGTTAAAAGTATAAGTCGAACAGTAACTTCTCCTGAAATGCCTGCCAGAGAGCAGGTTAACCAGGTCGTAACTTTTCTTCTTAATAATTCTATTTCCCATCTTTTCATTTCATTTGATACTACATACGAGTACCGGGCTAGGATGCCATTAGATTATTATTATTATTATTATTATTCCCTGCTTGGAGCTGCGGCCTTCAATGGGTCCGTCATCCATCGGCCGGATGATTAAATATGGAGTATCGGTGGAATGCGGATTGAGAACCGCCCTTTGCCCATCCTGGAATTCAACCCAGTCCACCGCGGTAAGCTGTGTCTTGGCCGGATTTCTGCTGCATAATTAATATGCCTGTATTCACGGTTCATTGAGACGGAAATGCGACTTCAGGTTTCCTTCTTCCATCTTTAACTTCAGGCCAGTTCTACGTGTCAGTTGTAATCTTAAGTGTCTGAAATTAGTTTTTTATGTTTTGCTGACCGTGCATCTCAGTATAATCTTAGTAATTAACCAACTTGATGCACAAATTCTTGTTTTATAATAAGTTTTTTATGCCTCTACATGTTTCGAGCACATGTGCTAGAAACATGTAGAGGCATATAAAAACTTATTATAAAACAAGAATTTGTGCATTAAGTTGGTTAATTACTAAGATTGCTGTAAATGTTAGTGCTACCGTGTTTTAGGTTCAGAATTTTTTATGCGCCTGCTTTCATATTCGCTGTTCAGCAGAATTGGAAATGTGTTTGATATCTGTGCTTGTGGGCGTAATCTGTGTGCATGCAGTGCGTACAGGCGGTAAAACTTTGTAATTAGTAAATTAGATCAGATCACTGATTCGTATATGTAGGCCTAATCGGCCGGATTAAAAATGCAGTATATTGTACTCATGTAAACAGCATGTTTAGTCCTCGTTCCATGATTACGTATCTGTCAGTCCTGGGTTCGTTATATAAATTCCAGCCTGACGACTGGGTTTGTTACGAATGAAATAATATCAGTGCCAGTAACTCAAACCCCGACCGTTGCTGCTGCTTGCGCGTTCTCGGTGTCGCTCTTGAGGATGAATGCGCGGTGTAATCTTTAAGTCGTTCGGTTTTTAGTGGCTTAGTCACAACTTGAGAACGGCGCTCATTTACGGGAGAGCTCCCCCACCCCACGATTCGTTTCTCTTGTCAGCGGTGCGGTCTTTTATATTTGCGTAAGATTGATGGCGAGTGAAGTGTCATAGCATTGTTGTGGGGGTCAGAGGGTAGAAAGTGTAATGGAAGTGGCTGTCGGCTGTAAGTGCATCCCCATCCCCAGCCTCTACTAATTCGCTGCAATAAGAAAGGCGGAGACGTAACTTCCTGTCTTAATTTCTTCCTTCTGTGCTGGGTGAACTTTTCAAATTTCCGTAGTAGTTAGTTTGATTGCCGAAACCTGAAACAGAGATGCGCCTAAACCAACCGATTCATGACGGTTGTAGCTCTACAAACGCGCTAGTCTTTTGTCAGTAAATTCGTTACTTACAATATTAGAATAGCCTTATTTCAAAACAAGTTGAAAACTCATTAGAGTTCAAGGCTCTTGTGACCGTGCATCATGAATGTAGGGTGAAGAGAGAGAAACCAACAAGATGCAACTAATCTTATGTTTATTATCAAACTGGATGATAAACATAGGATTAATTGCATCTTGTTAGTTTCTCTCTCTTCACTCTCATTTTGAGTTCTTTTTTTTTTTACTGGGATTTGTGTAACTTGCGTTATTTGGCTCGTCCATTTATGTTAAGAAATACAATAAGTTTTGTCGATTGTTTATTTCTGTAACATCTTGAAGCGTTTATATCTAAATGAAATTAATATTTTAATAAACCTATAATTCGTGTTCAGCAGCTACCGTCTTGCGTAATGCTGTATAATTCCTGTGAGCTTCCAAGGAAATTGTATTTGCCTATGTTGGAAACTGCCTTGCATTTCTGATGTGGAGGAGGAATGTAAATTGTAACAACGCAATGTTTGGCGTGAGTAGTGATGTGGCTGTGTGCATACAAGCCTTAGCTGAGGCACCCCTCCCACCATCTAGCCATTACCTTTAAGGAATTAGAACATTTGAAGTCTCCTCGCCCTAAATCTGCGTCCATTCTGGAGGAAGCTTGTTGGTCTTTTAGTAGCATTCCATGAATCGCCTTTGCCTTCCGTCAGGAACAGTGTGTTTGATGCAGTGTGCTCTAAACGATTATCTCCGAGTGCTTCATTTCATACGAGAAACATAAAATCGAATCCAGTAATCCCATTTATTGGTTGAAATTTGGGTATATACGCCTTCGCTTTCCGCGCGGAAATTTTTGCAGGGTTGTATATTCGATATCGCAGTTCATATGGTGGTCTCAGTCGATCATCATGGTCATCTGTCTCGAGTAGGATGTCAGAAGCAATCCTGAGAGTCGCCATGCTAACCACTGAAGGAGGTGCAGCAGCTGTCAAAAAGCCTAGTGAGGGTAATCATTATGACTGTAGTAGGGTTCCAGCTGAGTGAAATTTTAGCTTTAGTGGTTGCTTTGAAATGTATTTTACGTGTTAATTGCAATGCGGCCCTGTCGTGGTGTTTGTATATTGATCCAAAATGTTTGACACAGCAGCCGCTTCGACTTGGAGTGTGTCGTCCATCACCATGAAAACCAAGAAGACGTGAGTGAATGAGTGAGTGTTCATCATGACTGGGTATGCTGTGCTTTGTACTGCTTTCATGTCCATTGGAACTGTTTGAACAGCTTGCATATTTTTCCTTAAAATGAAAAATATGTGTTTAATGGTTTGTAGTGTTTAGTTTACTTCCTTATTTACTGACTCCATGGAGCAGTGTCCTTCTTGAGAAACTAACAGGTTCCCAGCTAGTCAAATTCCCCATATTTTATATAACCCGAAGGTTCATTACCGCGTTTACAAGTGCCCGCCACCTGTTCCTATCCTGAGCCAGATCAATCCAGTCCGTGCCCACCCCACCCCCACGCCCGCCCATTCCACTTTCTGAAAATGCATCTTAATATTATCGTCCCCTCTACGCCTGGGTTTTCCAGGTGGTCTGCTGCCCTCAGATTTCCTCAATTGAAACCCCAGTATACACCTCTCCTCTCCCCCATAACGTGCTTCATGCCCCGCCCGTCGCATTCTATTCGATTTGGTCTCCCGAATAATATGTGGCGAACAGTACAGGTCATAATCTCCTTATTATGTAGATTTCAGTGTAGTGTGCAGTTCGCAAGAGACACTGCTCATCCTTGTGGTCTTACTGTGTCGCTGCTTGCAGTCTGCCAGATAAGTATTTTGGTACATTCTTGGTAAGGACGCTGTTTATTTTTAATAGTTCTTGCAGGCATTGAGGAATAAACACCTTGAGAGCACCCCTAAAAGTTTGGTACGAAGCGTACAGTCTGCGTATGTGAAGAATTGTTTCAAACGTACCAGGCTGTAGACATTCTGCTTTCAGAACAGGGAGTGTCCAGCTTACAAAATCAAACACAGTATTCTGCACATTGTTTAGATGGAAATAACTGATATTCGTGTCCACGACTGTCAAAATTTTTGTGCCGTTTGGGAAAGTTAGGTGGTCAGTATACAAACAAAACGTTAGCTTCTTACCAGCACTGCAAGTATCTGAAATGTTTTTTCTGCTCTAGTGGAAAGCCACTGAAAGTGGAGATACTCGTAGCTAGTTTAATTTTAGCGTCTCATATTATGCAGGTTTTTGAATCCGTTTTTTAACTTGGAATGAATACTTTTATGCATATCTTTACATTAAATTTTATAAATTGCCAGCACTTCAGGTGCGTTCACATTTTTGCGGAAAGGGCCTATTTCTGTCATGTCTGTCCGTACGAAGCAACTCGGCTCCTGTTACACGGATTGGCATGAAATTTGATATTTTAGACTTCGTCGAAATCGAAAAAATTCAAGTTTCATTAAAATGTGACAAGAAGACCATTACACATTAATAATAATGTATCTTTGAGGACGCTTGTGAGTGCGGTAATGAACCTTCGAGTTCCGTGAAATGCGGGAAATTTCTTGACTAGCTGCAAACCAGTTAGCTAGCTGCTCAAGAAGGACTCTGCACCATGGAGTAAGTAAGTAAGTATATGATAATGTATCAGTTCCCCCCCCCCCCAAATCGTTCCGTTTGTATGACAGTGTGGAAGAAACACAAAATACATTGTTGCATTTCCGCTGCAACAGTGGTTACGCGAACGCTCCACAATGTTACGAAATACGTATATTGTAGTAATATCAATAGCACGGTCTTCGCAAAAAGTACCATACAAATGGTCGTACCCGTTGCATGTTTTATTAGTGTGATTGAGTCGGCCATCGTTTTGAAGAAGGTAGCGCAGTTGCGTAACTGAATTTGCTGCTGTATCGTTTGTTAACGTCTCTTAAATAGGAGTGACTGCCTTTCGCAGCGTTGGGATTGGCAGGGTCTCATTGAGTAAAGTGTGTGTGACTTGTGATACTCCTGCAGCAGTATTACACAAGCGAAGTAATATAGTGAAGTGAATTACCACCACTCCCACCCCCACCCCCATCCCTCTACCTGTCTATGCCTGTGACTGACTGCTGCATTATTATAGGGCGTGGGTCCTTCCTCTGAAACGATGACTCTTCTTCGTGTGGCGCAGTGGAAGGGGTGACTGAATGGCCCCGCCCAACTCTGCCTGACAGCAATCAATGTTTCATCTCATGACACCCTGAGACCTCATAACAACGTTCATCCTCCTCCTGTTCGCGCTGCACAGTATTTTAGTCGTACTAGGAATTGTTCTTTTGTGTGTAGTTCGGCATAGATGCAGTGAGACTTTTCGGCGTACATGCCTGAAAATGGATTGGTTGTACCAAAGTAACGAAACATTTCTTCCCCGCAGAACTTTTTTTTTTTTTAATATCATAAGAAAGTCAGAATCATGCCCGTGCGTTTGATTCCTGCACCCCCTCCCCGCGTAACTTTTGAATCAACTTGTCTTCACCAGCTTCAACAGTTAACATTCGTGATGGCCTTGCGAATATGTCTCTTATTAAGGGCGGACAGCCGCCATTGTGGTTGCGGTGAGGTAGTGCCTGAACGCAACCGACGTCACTTGTGTGAAAAAAATCTTCTCGGGCAGACAGCGTCTGTACCCGTGGAGGTCTTGAGGGGGTTGGTGCATCATTTCCTAGTTCTAGCCAATATTATTTTACCCGCTCGTTCACAAAAGGATACAGTGCGCTTTAGCGTAGTGTTCCTGGACGTTTCATCGTGTCTGCAGCCGCTCAAAATGAGGATTGCTGTCGTCGGTGGTTCCGCTAGATAGTAGGCCTGCACCCTATGTCTCAAGTTATATGTTGAGAGGAATACATTTCTGTTAATTTCAAACAGTTTGTAGGTGGCTTGGATTTTGAATTCCTAGCTGGTAACAGATAGGTTGCTTCGCGTGGCTGCCAACTTAGGAGCAACTCAGTCTGTTGCCCCATAGACACAGCCTCCCAGATATTTTCGCAGTATAAATTATGCAGTCAGTTTCAGCCTGGCCTACACAGGCCGGCTGTGACTAGAGAGACACGTATTACCTCTTCATGTTTTGCAACTAGCAGCACTGCAGCTCAGTCAGCAGAACGTTTCGTTGCTGAAGTTGGACCAGACATTGCGTCTTTTGCACACTACATTGTTATGTTATTGATTTGTAGTTCTTGCTGCATTTCATAAGATGCTAGATATTTCCGCTTAGGAGTTGTCAGTGTCCATCGGTCCACAAATTGGAGGACGCCGCATTCTTGGCGACTGCCTGCCTATACGGTAGGCTGTAGACAAGCCCTTCCGTGGTGAGGTAGTCTGAAACAGTCTGTAAAATTTTAGTTTCAGTTACGATTAAGCCTACTTCTTTCATATTCGGGAGGTTCTGATGTTGGACCCCGGAATCGACAGTTCCGTCAGTCACGGTTCGCTCTGTCTTTGCAGTGACTCTCTTACCAGTACTGACGTATGTATGTATTTCATGCACATCGGGTAGCAGGATGTTAGAGCGTCTCTGCAGCCGCGGCCGTACCAATTGAAGCTCGAACTACAGTGAAATTTTGCCAGCTACGGTCCATGTTCCTTTCCTCAGCAAATGGCAACATTGTCCCGTGCTTTGCATTTTTTTTTTCCTTGCTCGGGAACGAAAATAAATTCGAAGAGCAGTTCGTAGCAGTGTCATTTCACGCCTGTAACATACATTGTTAGTCTGTTCATTGTCCGTTTAAGTTGTGTTCATTGATGTTTCATGCTATCTGAGTTTGTAGAATGCACCTTTGGCAGTGGAGATGTGGCAACAGCAGGTAATCAACCCAAGCTTCAGTTGCTCTTGTTTCCGTTCTCCATAACAGTGTCTAGTCCTAGTCACTACACCGTCTTCCTCCCTCTCATTCGCAGCCACGATTGAACCTTTTCGCATTAAATGATAGCTCAGACAAAGTGTTTGCACTTTAAAATTTCATTATTTTTCTTTTTCGGTGTGTTCCTCCGTATTGGAGGAGGAAGGAAAAGAGGCAGTTGGAGTCCCTCCCCCCCCCCCTCATTTCTCTGAAAACGTTTTCTCCTGAAGTTATCAGAGCAGTGTAATTAGTTTTATTTCTTACAATACAGTACCTTATCTGAAACCGGTTTCCTTGTAGGCATAGTTTGTGAATGTACGATAGCTCATCATCTTTAGGTTACGATACCATATGCTGTGCTAATACAACTGTCCTCCTGAAGATGAGCACAGTAGTGCTCGAAACATGTAGAGGAATGTAATGTATTAGAATAAAGAATTTGTGCATCAAATTTCCAAAATATTTCTAGAGTAGGCATAACAAACGTGTTTTTGTCAATTGCAGGATCCGTTGAAGGTGAGTGACTTTCCGGAGTAATATTGCAAGCATTTGTCTGCTCATATACATGTAACGGCGCGGCTCGAGTTGAGTGGATTTTAATTGAACTAAGTTTCACGGGTTCTTACCGAATGTATCTAATTTAATTTTCGTCGTCATCTGGTCAGTTTGGACGGCCACACTGCATGGAACACAGGTGCATACCATGCACATCACGCTAGTTCGTGTAGGCCAAGTACGAAGCACGGCTGCCATGTTCTCGGTCATTTTAAAATTAACGCTCTTTTGCCGATCCTCTGCCTACGTAGAACCCAAGTTCTGGCATGTTTTTTGTGTATCAGAGTGACGTTCGTGTTTCAGAATTCACCCACCTTAAGCATTTCCCTGCACGTTTTCTACCAGTCTTAAAGTTTGACGTAAAGACATGGTTTCCCCGAGTGTACCCATTGCACCGCTACCCGGGCATTGTAATTATGTAAAGTAACGTCACCAACACGTGCTTTTGCAATAAGTGTCTGTGGTAGCATGCCTGTCCTAATCTCGATTGATTGATTAGTCGCTGTATGTGTGGGGCTGCTATGGAGCGTGAGATGTGGGTGTATTATAAGTAATGTTGCACCTGTATCCGTCACACACCGCGGGGGTTCGAACAGCGGCTGCCAGGGACGTACTTTGAAAGACAGCTGTGAGGTAGAAGCGTGTAGGCTGTCACCAATTTGCACAAGAGTGTATTTGATTTATGTATGTATGTGTAAGTAGACCACTTCGACTATGTTTTCCAGTACCCCCCAAATGATACTGTGGGTGTGCTGTTTGTGTGGAAGGTCACAAGCGAAACAGTCATCGACGATTACATTGTCAGTTTGTCTACAGTTTCTCCACAAGAGTAGGCCACCAGCCGTCCGTGTGCTCTTTTTTTTTTTAGGCGTTGTGTCAAACGTTTAGGTCACGGCGTTTGGGAGTATGGCATCGCGCAGCCTCGTAATATTGTCATCAACGAAAAAACCTGCTGCTCCCATCTTCAGAGTATAAGATGCCATAAAGATGGAGACTGAGTTTTCTTCCAAACGTCGGCACCCGCGACGTCGCGAGACCCTAATGTGAGTGTTACCACCCTGAGAGTTTCAGGGTGGATCCAGGGGGGGGGGGTGCATTGGTCGCCTCTTCCCCCTTTCGAATCTTTGGCTTATGCGTATATGTGTTTCCTACTGATCGTATTTTCCCTACATACGAGTAATTTTATTTCTTGTTATTAAACACGTGCGCACGACCGTAACAGTTCCCTGGATTCGCCATTGCCATTAGTTCACGCACTTCATGTACCCTGTCCTGTATAGTGCCCGGGGTGTGTGATGTCACTCTTCGTTACTTGTCATTTCCAGTACAAATCTCTCGTTACGTGCTACACGGTCTCCATTCCTTGAATTAAAAGGAGGTCTATTGTTCGTTGACTGGCGTACCCCTCACCTTGCTTGTTTTAGAATGAAAGTACTTTACTAAAGTCGTGTAACGGTGCCTCAGGTGGAACCCTCCCAGCGGAGTTCACAGCTATTTTAAAATGTTTTCTTGATTGTTGTCCTTCTTGGTATTACATTCTCTGATATGTACTCCGCACGTGACGGCCACGTCCTTCGTTCAGGTAGCCCTATCAAATATATGCCAACGGTATACAGGACTTAGAAATCTCTCTGACAGAAATGAGTACAAGAAATATTTTCTGGGTGGTAAAGGCGGCCAGTGAGTAGGGCTGACAACCTTACCACCTTCATGTACCAATTATCATGAAATCTGTGAGCCTCATCCTCCTGGAACCCTCAGGGCCTGTACAGGGATTGCATTACCTTTGCCCAGAATTCCGTAAAACTAGCCTCTGATTAGCATTGGCCTGTAGTACCGGGGACGTGGGCATTTTGCACCTTTTCTTAACTATACCAGTTGACTGTAAGGTGTACAAGGTGGCCACCAGACTGGTGGACACAGTGCGTTTTGATGGTGTTGGTGAAGACTGAATGCCATTACACTGAAAGGGCGAAGAGGACACCGTAGAAATTCCTATGCTGCATGTGCGATGAGGTGGAAAATTTCAAACAAATTCACGTCGGCTGTAGTGAAGCTGCAGTTTTGAGATAATTTAAGATTCAAGATGCAAGAAATTTGCGCAGTCATCGTGAAGTTGTAAGGGGATTTTTTATTGTAACAATAGCCCTCTCCTCCTTTCAGGAAAGAAAGACGTGTGCTTAAAATGGAAATAGTTGTGACTAGAACAAAGGCACAACGGGAATGTTACTGAATAGAATACATGCGAATCATCAGATGTACTGTAGTAGTAACAGAGGGCTATGCTGGAGGGACCCGGCAAACCTGCTGCCTGTATTTGTTTTGTTGGCTGTGTAAAACGGATTGGAGAGGTGCAAGCTGTCTTGGCCTCCTTCGAGGCAGTAAACGATTGAAGCGTGAGGTCACATGTAAGTTCTTAGCGTTCAGTACTTTATAAAGTCGTATATTTCAGAAGTATGCAGTGCCGGGAACTACTATTCTTCTTCTCCTCTTCCTTTTATTCATCCTCCACGAACATTGTCAAGTGAACCTTCGGTAGAACCAGTTGAAGTGACAGTAGATTTGTTTCGTTATTCCCCAGTGTCTTCATAATTCCTATTAGTGAAATCTGCCTTTACAGTATTTCTTAGACTTCGCCGCAGTAACGAGATTAATGGTTGCGTGCCCGTATTGAACTCTTAATTTTGTCCAGTGTTTATTACTTAAGAACATTATTGTTCCCTTTCCTTCGATCACTTGTCCGTCTGTTACACTTTATTGTCTTTGTAAGCCGCGTGGAAAATGAAAAAAGGGTCGTAAAGTTCCGGAAACTGTAGGTAGTAAAAGGTGATTTCACGGTTTATTTTGGACTTGAGGTTTCTCTCATATTCACGGTAATTGCCAATGTGTATGGACATTTTCAGTGGTGGCATGATGGCATAGAAACACTACAGAAAAGACGGTGAGCGTGTATACGATTAGTGTAACACCCTGAGGAATAGCTAGCTTTGTTTTGTGTGCGTACTGCCGTTATCTTTTTTTTTTTTCCGGATTCTGTTTCCATGTTCACTTGTCGGTATCGAAACACAATTAACACCTAAAGTGACAGTTTGTATCGCTTTCAGATATTTGTTGGAGAACCTCGTCGAAAGAAAACGCGTAGACATATTTAGAAGACAAGGGGTCTTTCACTGGACTGAAATGAAACGTTGAGGTCGTAAAAGTCGTTCTTACGTTGGAGGAAATTTCGTCCCTGTAAAATGTCCGGCTAAAGACTGAAGACATGGGAGAGGAATATCGTAAGGGTATTTACGGACCTGTGGTAGAAAAAGGAATATGGAGAGTAAGAAAAAACCTTAAATTTGAGGAAATGTGCAAAGATTTTGATATTGTTGCAGATAGTAAAAATAAATGATTGTAATGGGTGGGACATATAATTACTAAGACGACCGTGGGAGAATAGCTGAGAGTAAACTCGGGAGGAGGGAGGGTGGGAAGACCAAGACTGAGATGGTTGGAAGTATCTTCGGGAAGTGAAGATGCGTAGGTGGCGGTAGAAGGCAGTAAATAGAGCAGGGTGGGCATCCGTAATTAAAGAAGCCAATGCTCACATTAGTCCATAGGCCAGTCCTGCTGAGCCCGATACTCTTAAAATACAAAACGTGCACTGAAATTTGATTCAGTACTCTTCCATGTCCTGAGGTAAGTGTAGGCCTACGTGACGGCTAATCCTCTGACAGTGTCACGGGACATTTGAAGGAGTACATGCCATCACTGTGACGGGTGCACATAGGCCGGAGATTCTGAAATTCACACAAACATTGTTCTGTTGTTCTGTGCCAAATTAGCCAGTAGGCATATTGACCTCCTAGTGTTACGTACAACGTGTGAGCGGCTGTTTTATAGTGTGATCAGGCTCTTTTAACCAGATGCGCTATGTGCACGGTTTGTTTCCGCAATTGTGTTTCACAGTACTACTGACTGACTTGAATCACACCATTTTCTTTGTCCCCTCAGCTTTCAAGCACGCCGTATTCTCGAAAATTGGACTTCCAATGGAACCTTGACAGTTGTAAATCCTGTTCCTATATTATTAGCACTAAACCCATATCAAGTCCAGTGATGTATGCCTGTTAACAACTAAGAATTGTTGTTTCGTTACCAGTGTTCGTAGTTTCGCAAGCGAGTTCGGTTACATGTATAGAAGTAATCTGTAGACCTGCGTATCTTTGCAGTAATTGGTTTGTGTCAACAGCTGATTAATGTGAATATCAGGAATGCTTCATCTTCAAGCGCCTGTTGTAATTTTATGTCATTCTACTCTTGAGGCACTAGAATTGAAGTGAAGGCAAGAGGATAATAAGAGAAACCCTTGTGTTTGGTCACAATCGAAAGCAGAGTGGCCTTGTGGTAACACTGTGCTTGTGCTCTCCACACGGTAACCGTGAACGATGACGCTCTCGTGTATTACAATAAAGTACCACGCCGGAAACGTCATAGGGGGCACTGGAAGTTGCACTCGTGCTCTGACCACTGAACATCATTAACTTATCGCAGGTCGATACGTTTGTGTATGCGTAGCACACAGGGTTGGGACAGTTTGCTTCCGGACTAATTCGATCATTACGCAATTCAGCCGCGGAATTTAGCATCGGCCAGGGCTTTGTGAGTGTACGAATTTCTGATCGTCCATTAATTAGTATCGTCTCTTTTAGCTTTCAAGTTTGCAGATAGTGTTAACATTTGCACTGATACTTGCACTTTGTGCATTTTGTGATGTAAATTCGAGGATTGGGTGTTGAGATATTTGAGCCTAAGAGTGGCGATTTAACCTGGGAGTGGCGAAGACTACATAACGAAGAGCTTTATGATCAGTACTCACCAGATATTATGAAAGTGATAAAAATCAGTAAATGGATGGGAAGGGACTGTAGGACGTATGGGGGACAGTAGAGTCACATACAGGGTTTTGATGAGGAGACGTGGGGAATGGAGACCACTTGGAAGACATATGCCTATATTTGAGAATGATATTAAAATGGATCGTCAAGAAGGGTGGGAAATGCCTCATATTGGTCTAGCTGTGGTTAGGGACGTTGTGAATGCAGTGATGAATGCTTGGGTTGTATAAAATGCGGGGATTTTGGTACTGGCTCTTCAAGAAGGACTCTAGCTCTATGGTGCTAATTAGTTTGATGAAAATTAAACTAGAAGCGAATCGTTAGCAGGTGTGGAAGTGAGAATTCATAATACGGAAATCATTACACCATATCCCGGGTGAAATGTGACGTGAGTGCCATGCTCGACGCCCGGTTAGTTTCGAACATTGCATAACATCAACTTGCATAGCTTCAGCGAAGGGGGATAGCTTGCATATTATTTTGTACACGTGTGACAGGGTGTGCATGTCGCTGTCGTCGTATGGTGCCTGATTGTCGCTGAACTAATCTGTTACGATTCTTGCACCTGTTGGTACCCTGATATTGTGCATTTCTGAATTGGTTTATTGAAGTCACATTTGCACAAGTGGTATATCTGACTAATATTTGCCGACTTTGCGAGCGGGGTACACATGTTCAGATACTCGCTACTTGTTCGTTTCCCATCGACAGTCGGTAAATTTGACGCAAGTCAAAGGAATCACGAACGTTTGTTTATTTATCACATCGTAACGTACCGATGCGAATGTGAGTGTTTGTCAAATAAACCAAACACGCATACAGTATGACACGCTTGGTTCCTTGTATAATGTCCAGTTACTGGCGGATTTGTCACATGTACCAGTCGTGGGAACACAGCTTGTGGTTCAGCTATAAAGGCCACAGGGTGACTAGTCGCGCGAAGACAGCTAGCTCCTGCTTGGTGAGTAGCGCGATATTTTTCCGTTTGTGGAGCCTCACGGAGAAGCACTGAAATGTTCTTGTGACGTAGGAGCATCGTGCAAAAGCTTTCTATTCACCGACTTGAGCTTCCGATAATGTTAAAGAAAAATACAGTCTCTGAATCCCGTGGGTCTTCGATTTAAAGCACGAAAACGGAACAAGTACATATAAGGATATTCAAGTAACACACACACACACACACATCGAAAGCCGGTCTGAACTGAACAGCGCCCGACACACACAATACACACGACATACTGCCACAGCACCAAATTAATTATAACGAAGTATATCACTGAGTGTTTTAAACTGTAACTTTAGCAGGGAACAAAGCATGCTCCCTGAGGATGATCGAAACACGTAGGAGCGTTTTGAGTGTTTTAGTGTAAATTTTAGATTATTAAAGACTATATATGTGCATTTGTTGGTGTGTTACTTAAATGAACTACAAAATGCACGGTGCAACGATAAACATACATAGAAGGAATTCTATGGAATTGTGAAAACCCATAGAGAAGACTGAAGACTGATTTGGCGGTGATTTCGTTTTGAATGTCACCGCGTGACAGTCAGAGCTACCGCCTAATTGACAGTTTACGTACGTCAATGCCGGATAGTTGGTAGATGGTCTTATGAGCCGGCGTGGTGAACACAGACTGATGGTAGTTGTAGTATTGAAACATACACATAAATGTATAAAGTGTGAATTTAAATTTGTGTAACGTCAAGAGATTTTTTGGGCCAGTATCCACATGGCTCGGTAAAAGACAAGGCATTGATCCGATCGTAGACATCATAGTTACAGAGATACTGAGAATGCATCATGTTAATGTCGAATTCTTGTGTTTTAATCAGCTTATACGTTTGCAGATTTTGACATGCTGTTTACACGTATAGCATGCCCCCCGTTGCGAAGATTAGCAGGCGCGCGAGAACTGGGTGGGGTTGGAAGAGTCAGAGATAACCAGTGCCGGCATCCATTTAGAATGACATGTCTTCGCCGTATTTTCCCCTCATGAAGCCTCTTTTTAACAGCTTCCACGAATTATGTGTAATGCTGTTCGTCTAAAATCCGATGTACTGTAGTGCCGGTCACATTGGTTACTTTGTAGCTGCCGTTTGTGAATCTCCAAATGGTCAGGCTACTGGTTAGAACACGTGTCCTGCCTTCTCTTGGGCGATGCTGCTGTGTAAATTTCGTGGCCGAGGAAACTTCATGTCTGTCATTTCTTGCAGTTTTTGTGTGGGATCAAATGTTAAAAACAACGTGTGAGCATCTGTTTTAGTTTAGGCCGTCGTATTAGTAGAGTTCACACAGTCACCCAAAGCGTCTGTTAACTGCGTCATTTCCGTTGGTCCGCATTTATCATCGCAGATCCCATGACTGATTTCCATGAAATTTGGCATTTGGGACTTCTTAAAAAAAATTATCGAGAAAATCCACGTTTGATTAAAATCGGGCAGAAACATCGATCACATCACATGAACACCTAAGTACGTTTTATTGTTGCCGATGACATTCATTTTCCGTAAAAGCGCAATCTTCGAGTGAAAGGGCACCAGGCTGTTAACGATACGGTTGAAAGAATTTTTGGATTTATGTTAGTGACTTCTCTGTCGTCCAGTTTTGGAGGTACTAAAACCTGGCATTAAATTAACAACCTCGATTATTAATTCAAAAAGGGAGATAACAGAAATTTGGGTTGTTCCTGTGTTACGGCTGGGGTATAGAATGAGCCTAACGCGTTTTTATTGAAAATGTGTATAGGTGGAAGGTTTGTTCTGCCTTTGTAGTGCACCCCACGATCTAACCTGAGAAACAGACACAAAAGTATTTGAAATTCCGCGAGTAATTACTTCATCCGGATTGTTACAAAAACATTGTCCAGTTATACATTTTATTATTGTCCATACTACGCTTTTTCATTAACCAAGACAGAAGCTGTGTGTCACATGCAATAACTAGCGTGCTGCCTGACAAATGGAGCGCAGAACTTTTCGTTTGTTCGGTTTCAAATTTTGTACGACGGGTTCATTTTTTTAAAAGATTAATTTCAGATTTGTTCTACCGCCTCAATATTGGCGCTGTTGACACATGGATATTAGCACTAATGATACTTACTTACTTACTCCATGGTGCAGAGTCCTTCTTGAGAAGCTAACTGGTTTGCAGCTAGTCAAGAAATTCCCCGCATTTCATGGAACCCGAAGGTTCATTACCGCACTCACAAGCGTCC
>Ga0136643_10008069_pt1 | contig 15330 bp, 9 predicted proteins | sample TergutLab28metaG_FD_96883 | JGI IMG/M metagenome (GOLD analysis project Ga0136643, IMG submission 96883) | Labiotermes labralis P1 segment gut microbial communities from Petit-Saut dam, French Guiana - Lab288 P1 (version 3) (version 3) | ecosystem: Host-associated > Arthropoda: Insects >... | reverse complement strand
TATACAGATTCAGGGTCAACTGCCCCCCCCCCCATTCCAATGAAAAATCCTGGGTGTGCATCTGCTTACCAGGTAAATGTAGGTAACTATTATTTTATACCATACATTCTCCAACATGTTTTAGTTCTAAATGAACCATCATCTGGGAGATTACAATTTAAAGGGAGTGGAAGATTTAAGAACCATATTTCCGTATACTTTCATCAGTGTTGGTACACCGTACATCACATCAAATGCAAGTTGTAATCAGGTTTTTTGTATCACAGTTTAGGATATATGGTTATTAAAATTAACCACTGTTTGTAGTCTTAGTGTTATATGCTGGACTATTTGCAGTAGTATAGTTAAAACTATTATTATACAGATCACGGTTTTATAAATTGAAAGGTATTTTGCATTCAAACATCCATGTTGTTTAAGTTATCTTTCCACAGAATAGTGTGAAGGCAAGTTGTTCAGTGGCAGAGGTACACAGATAAAGTGAACACCAAGACATGGAGAATGTATGCTTAAAGTAATCAGTACCTATACTTACCCGATCAGTGAATGCAATTTGGCCATATATCTGTATGTGCTATTCAGTAAGTGTGGTGATTCAGAACCCATTTATTTTTAAAGATGTAAGCTACAAATAAACCTTATAAAAAGCAATGAAAACCATCAAAACAAAACTTTATATATACAGAATAAATCAACTGTGCACACTCATTTTGCAACCTCAGTGAAGTCAACAAGAATGTAATTCACCTGATTAAAATCTTCAATAAAATATTCACATGCAGACAGCCATGTCAAAGTGTTAACCCTTTAAATGCCAAATTAAGTCCCATCTGCCATTTGCTGGCATTATTAGCAGCTCACCATATTCTCCACGTTAGCAGGATAAGGGTTAATATACATTGAAATATGTAAGATCTCTCTCTTCCATTAATACTTCAACATAACTGTACCAAAATGACTACTATTTGAGCTTGCTGCAATGTCACTGACTATTGTAGTAGGTTTGCGTTCCCTGAATCAGCCAGCAGTAACAGTGGCTCCTACAAGGAAGTGAAAAATTTCCATAGTGCATGGTAGAGCTACCACCTTTAAAACAAAAACTGCATGGTAGAGCTACCACCTTTAAAACAAACTGTCTCTGAATTATTTCAGTAACTGAACAGCTCACAATGGTACAGGTCAGAATTTCACATACACTGTATTTTTAGACTTTTCCTTACACAATTTAAATCTCTGCAAACAGGTATTCATGTTGTGGCGTGAGAGAGAAAACCAACAAGGTGCAACAGGAAATTGAACGAAAAACTAGAGAGACTCCAAGCACAACACAAAGCTTCCACGCCCAGACCCAAGGAACAACCCACATCATTCCCATAACTAACTGTTGCATCTTGTTGGTTTTCTCTCTCACTCCACAATTTGCTCACGATGCACGGTCACACAAACCTAAAGGCATTCATGTATTTTGGCACATTAAAACGTGAATGTTTATACATGTGTGTGTGTTCCCAGTGCTTACACCTTTAACACTGATCACTGTACAGTTTACACATTCTTCAATAGGCGTGTAAGGGAAGGAGAAATATACAATATTAAATGCAGAATCTTAAGTTATTACAGTGGTGACTACGAACATACTGTCTTCTCAATCTTCAGAAGATGCAGACATCTGCACACTCCTCCAAAATATTGGTATGTACCATATTTACCAAATATATGATCAGCACTTTTTTCCCATAATTCAGCACGTGACATATGGGGAGTCATAACTGTGCACAAAATTGAACATGTTGTGCATATGTATTTTCCTGAAAAATTAAGCACAGTGAAAGTGGAAGGGTGGGGCCTAATATGCAAGGTTTTATACTTACTTACTTACTTACTCCATGGTGCAGAGTCCTTCTTGAGAAGCTAACCAGTTTGCAGCTAGTCAAGAAATTCCTCGCATTTCACAGAACCCGAAAGTTCATTACCGCACTCACAAGCATCTGCCACCTATCTCTATCCTGGGCCCGCCCAATCCAGTCCATACACCCACATCCCACTTCCTGGAGATCCATCCTAATATTATCCACCCATCTACACCTAGGCCTCCCCAGTGGTCTCTTTCCCTCCGGCTTCCCCACCAAGACTCTATACACCCCCCTCTCCTCACCCATTTGCGCCACATGCCCAGCCCATCTCATTCTTCTCGATTTTATCACCCGCATAATATTGGGTGAGGAGTACAGATCATTTAGCTCCTCGTTATGTAATCTCCTCCATTCACCTGTTACCTCATCCCTCCTAGGTCCAAATATTCTCAACACCATATTCTCAAACACCCTCAGCTTCCCTTCCCCCCTCAATGTCAGTGACCAAGTTTCACACCCATACAAAACAACAGGCAAAATTATAGTTCTATATTCCTTAATCTTTAAATTTTTTTGATAGCAACCTACAAAACAAAAGATTCTGCAATGAATGATAGCAAGCAATTCCTGACCTCAATCTGCTCTTAATTTCTTCCGGAATAGAATTTTGATTTGTTAAAGTTGTTTCCAAATATTTAAACTCTTCCACCCTCTTGAAAGTACTATTATCAATCCTCACACTGTGACTTCGTCCTGCCAAGGTCTTATACTTAGGTAAATGTGGTACCTACCAAATTACACAGTGTTACATATTTATGAATTCATTCATACAGTGAATATGTGCCATAAAGAAAATACATCAATAAGTTTATCCTTTCAGTGAAAAATATTATGGCAACTTAACCCTTCTGCAACAGAGGATATTTAATAGGAACCTTACTCTACAGAGGATATTTAAATATTTTCACCAAAAGATACAGTCTTTACTACTAATGGTCTAAATGTGAAGAAATGTGAAATTTAAAAGGTAACAACTGGTTACATATTCTGCAAAGTATAGTAAATTATTTCATGTGTCAGTATTATTGCTTAACATTATTGCCCTGAATTAATATTGTGCAGTGCGTTCCTCACCAAATGACTCAATAGTGCTGTGCAATATTTCATTTTGCATGTGAGTCAGGATGAGTAAACATGTTGAGTGATAATGATGCTGTGTGGCCACTGCTTTAACTGTTTAAAAAAGAAATTGCTGCTGGACCAGAATGGTACAAAGATCACAACACACACAAGAAAATCTTACAACAGACTTAAGGGCTAAATGAGCCAAATGACTACGAAACGTTTTTGCTATTGGATGGTTCATCATTTGATGAGCTGCTCAAGACTGTCACCCCTATCACTAAAAGAAATACTAACATGCAAGAAACAATTGTTCCCAGTCAGCATTTATCCATTGCTATTTAGCCAGTGCATATACTTTTGAATACTTGAAATGTGAAGGTGCTATATCTCAATACATTGGAATTACTGCAGACAGATGGTAAGCATATACTTCCAAGGGTATTCAGCCAAGAGTGCAAAATTTGATTATTAATGCTGCACTTCAAGCTATTTGCTGCAGAGCTTGCAATATAAGAAGTGCATTAGCAGTTCTTCCTGAGAACTCGCATTCATGTACTTTCAAACTGTGTGGTACTGCACTTGTACCTATGTGCAAGGCAGGTTTAAGCAAAACTCACAAAGTATACACATTTGTAGCAGTCTGGCTGACACTACTGGATCACACTCACACTGAAGACATATTGTACTAATTAAAACAAAGCTGCAGGGGTGTAAAGAATAATGCTATAATTGTATTAAAATATTCTTGATAACTCAGAGACATTTTTATGATGGCCTTCAAACTACAGTCCAACATTGCACTGAAGGTAACAAACTCTTTCTTCCTTTGGTCTGGGCTTTTACATAATCATTCCTCCTGTGAGTAATTAGAAAACTGCCTGAATAATGCAGATGGCTTAAATACTCTCAATGGTTTGCACATGTTTAGGGAATTAGAAAACTGCCTGAATAATGCAGATGGCTCAAATACTCTCATTGGTTTGCACATGTTTACACACACACACGAACATATGTCACACATGCAAGCACAATAAAAAAACTATTTAAAAATTTTAAATTCTCTGGGTGAAGAGGCTTACATACAGTATAGAAGGTAAAATCATTGCTACACAGAATAAATATTCTATTATCAGTAAAGGGCAGAATTCCAAAATACACTATGAATGGTTTCATACATAACAGACAACACAGTGCCATGAGATGACAGTGCAGAACGTTCAAATGCATAGCAATTATGAGCATAGTAACTTGGATTACAGAAGACAACAACGGATCACTCACATACCAAACTGCAGCTCTTATGTTTTGTCTACCAGAACACATCAATTCTTCCCAAGAAAAGCTTACAATATGGAAGGAATAACAAACACTGCAGTGCTGGGTGCAGATAACTTTCTCTGTATACAATATATGTGTACCAACACCAAGAGCAAAGCAGGAACATTTTTACCATAGACAGACTAAATAAATATCTTGTACAAATGCTGTGAGTGGCCTGTGTCACAGACAGCCTTTGCCTCTGTCAAAAGGAAATGTAGGGAAGACCATCAGACTTGATGACATTTGTTGATATATAATAGCTTTTTTGATGTGTAAAGCCTGTTCACATATGTCCAATACTGGCTGAAAGGAAGAAGCATGAAACTGTAACCAGTGATCCTGGAGAGCATAGGAAATGTTTTAAATTGAATTTTGCAAATATTTCACAACAGACATTCATATACACCACCTGTGACAGTGAAATAAACATGAAAAAACTAGATTGAATAAGCAAATGATTCTTTTCATGATTAAAAAAAGGAAAAGACAAAAGGATTCAGGGTGAAGGTGCAGGGTCCAGTGAACCAGGTTTGATACGTAGTTACTGAAAAATGATTCAGATTTTAGTAGCCTCAAAAGACATAAAATGTAACACACTGACAGAATGCTCAGACTTCTGTGTTGACACATTATGTATTGACATTAGAGTATCTTGGAAACTTCATGGGACCACAGTTTGAATGAAGTGCTGCACAGGTTAGTGCTGCACACCAAGGAAAGTGAAACAGGACGATCAAAAGGTCTGTACTGGGCACTGCGGCTGGCATCGAGGGTTTAAAGTTTCTACTAACAGTTTACAATGGGAGGGGGGGGGGTAGACTTTAGATTCTATCTAAATGTAGTGAACTGCCTGCCATCTAGTACAGCAATGCCTCTCCCCCACACAGGAGCCCATGTCACAGAAAACCGAATTATACAAACCGATTACAACACTTCGCATAACATTTAGGGAACATGGGCATACAAACATGATAGTAAGAACTACTGCAGAAAGCCCACGTATACTAACGGACGTGATGCAGTTGTGTCAATATGTAAATGCAAGAGATAAAGACAGTACTTTACCATAAATTTGATCATAATTAGATGTAAAATTCATAATTAGATAATTTATGAGTATTAATGTACCAAGATATTGTTTTCCAATTTCTCGATTGTGTTTCTTGTTGACAGGGAAAATACTCTCCCAATGATGACCTCACTCAGGTAGAACTGATCAGTATATACAAAGTTGTTTTAGATGGATTTTAATGTTATTTATAGTGAAATCTGGACCTTATGTCTCTAAAAGAACCACTTAACATAAACTGAAAATAAGGGAAATTGAAATGTATGTAGCCATTGAAATTAAGTGTACTACATTAATACTGACAGTGATAATACACAAAAGAAATTCTCTATATAAGTAAGTTACAGCGCTTGAACTCCTCACTGAAATATGTTGCAAGTGTTAACAAAGAAATCATACAACAAGTGTGTGATAGTTTGACTTCACTACTACTGTCTAGAAGGAAATGGAGTACTCTAGGCAATTACAGCACATAAAAACAATGTCCCTACCAAGTTCAGTCATGTGAAGTTTCTGTAAGTGTCTGGGTAGTTGCTTCTGTGTGCACAGTTCCTCTATGCTCGTGCGACCTTGAAGCCATAGAACAGTAACAAGAGATATCCAATTCAAAGTACTTAAAATGACAGCAACAAGCCAATTTATGCTGAATTTACATATATAATGGACAAATTGCCTAGAAAGGACAAATGTGTACGCCAGGAAAATTTAATGTTGTTGTTCTGAAGTTTTGGCAGGACCAAGAAAAATGTACATAGAATCAAGGAATGTAAAATCCCTATCATTGTACATGCTGTAAGTCAATTTGGTGCGGACATTAGACTGAAGATAAACGTGTTATTTTATAAATGCAAAAAGTACCTCAAAATCAGAATCTCTGGTTTCTATTTAAATTGGTGTGGTGGCATGGGGGAGTATGTCCCAGAATGAACTGATTCCCCATGCTAACTTCAGAAAACAGCTGATAGTGAAAGTGCAGTTGATCAGTGAATATCAAATCCATGCAAATATGAAATGTACACTGTCCATTTGTTGAAAAGAAAAATGTTTCCATGTAACAAAAGTTCCCTTGGGGTCAAACCTTTACTGTGTATAATACAAGCAATGCTCAGTGCATTACGTCCGAAAAACTCTGATCCTTCATGTACCTATCAAAGATGAAGAACTGGTATTGTATGTCATTTGCATTTAAATGAAGACAGCAGTTGCTAGGTCATTTCCATACCTTGACGTTTCAAGATATTCATAAACTGCAGCACTAATCACTGATGATATGGTAGTATAAATGATGATTCTTTATATATCCATTACTAGCAACAAATCTCACACAAAACATGAGACAAAATTCTTATGGATTGTGTATCCAGACAGGCTTGCAACAGAATAAATCAAGACTATAACTGCATGTAAGGCAGTGACACTTATTATTGAGATCTGAAACGTAAGAACTAGTGGTCTCAAGAACACACATTCCTATAAATATATGACAGCTGAACTGTTATACCTTAATAAATGTGCTTCTTAATCCAAGTATGAAGTAAAGCAATAAAGTACTGTAAAATAAATGTAAATCCAGATACACATTCTAAAATAAACATTTTATAAAAGTTATATAAAATACAAATTTCATTCAAACCTTTCATAGATAAAAAGGTTGTTTATGTACTGCAATAATGTAAATAAAAGTTCACTGGAAGTGTAAGATGCCTGAAACATCTGATGGTGTGAACTGTGTTACCAACATTACAGCCCCAAAATTAAATTCCTATACAGTAAAAAGTGACAGTGATTGAATTAAAAATCAATAAATGCCAATGACCTCTCCTGCATACAAACATTCATTTCACTACAAATGAAGCTCAACAAAACTTCTGCATGTAGTTGAAATCTTTTATTTTTTTTTGATGTGTGTTTGAGATAGTGCATCCTAGAATAATTCACATATTATTATAATATACATATAAAATTCAAGACACTACTTCCTTCTCTATATTCATAGTCACTATCCGTATGCACAGTGTTTCACAGTGAGAAGGGGAAGGTTGTCCATTATGAGCCAAGGAAATGGATAGGTGGGGCATCAAATTAACATCAAGGGATGGCAGTGGCATAACATCTCCTCAACCATCCCCAAAAGATACAGTTCTTCATTTCAACACATTTTTGTCCCTAAAAATGGAGTGACATTTGGTAATAATTAGAAAGACATACAAAGCTTCTGTTGTCACCACAGATATAATCAGATGGAGGTAATCTCTAAGAGTATCAGGAAATCAACAGTTCATCACTGGTTGGTCACATAATCTGTTAATGTCACAGAGGCTATGCAGATAACTTTCAGTCTGTTTCCAACACTATCATCCATTTTTAAATTTTTATTTCTACATAAACTAAAATGTAGATTCGTGTGGGGATGATGGGGATCTCTTCTGCTTTAAAATGAGCGGTGCAGTCTCCTCGGCACACGACACACACTATCTTACAGCCCCATTCATCCATCCCAGTTCATCATGACGAACTGCTGTTGTCACCATTGTCATGATAACAGTTTCCATTCATCACAAATGATGTACCCAGCCCATACAGATGGCCACAGTACTTTGCATCATCAATGTTGTCTTCAAAGAACATCTGCAGAATTAAAGCAAGAAAGGAATCTACTTAGTTTTTACATGATTGATGAAACTGAGAAAGCTTATGGTGGTATGAATACTTACAAAATGAAGAGTATAGGCACAGGATAACATCAGACGTACTGTCCACATAATGAACTTACCAAAGAGGGAGGTGATGAAAGATAAAGGAAGTAAAGTATTTAATATATGCTTATTAATTACTGTTGATTTGAAAAAATGAATGTACAATGAAATGTGGCAACTGAATTCATGAAATTGGTAGTAAGTCATACATGGAGGAGGAATGGGTAAGGGACATTTGTACAAAGTGAACACAATCAGGTAATGCAAAAAGAGACTTCTTGATGAATCTGAAGGGACTCATAAGCAGTGTAGAAAATAGCTAAGTACTTGTATAAAACAATGTGTGCATGATGTTTGGAAAGTAATGTCTGCATATTTGTGTTTTGACTTCCAGACATATACCAAGATGAAACAAAACATAATATATAGCTCAGAATGTGTACTTTTGTTTCTATACCCCACTGTCCTATGTACTGTCTCCTGTTCAATACAACAATGCCAGTACTGAACAAGCTATTTGAAACCACTGTTGCAGAATTCTTCAGACTGTTCTTGAAACCATTTTTCTGTTGCAGATGGAAGTGCTTCATCACATGTGAAATGAATTCATTTGAGATGTTTCTTGAGAGCTGCAAGCAATGAGAAGGCCGACAATGCCAAATCTGGGCTGTACGGAGGGTATGGAACAACTTCAAGTTCAGTGCTCTCTATTGCCACTGAAGTGGCAACACTAGTGTGGGGGTCTTGTGTTAACATGCTGAAGAAGCAGTGGCTTTTTCTCCCCAATGAATGTGAGTGATTTGTTTTTTCAACCTCTTTAGGGTCTGTACTAAGTCTCGTTGATTTTTGTCAATTTTCTTGAATAAGTTTGTTGACTTTTTGGTTTGATCAAATTGTGAGTTGCTGTGACATGCCCTCTAGACTGTGGGAGGTTGTTCAGGTACATATGTCTGCCACTATCACTTGATTTCCTCACCTCACATTTCACAATACTTATGTCCACAGTGTCTTCATCATACAAAGTCAATAATCACCAGTGAATTCTCAAGGGAGTTCCATTTTTGTGCATCAAAAATTCAATAACAGCTCGGTGTTTGATGTGCTTCAACATGGTCGGAATGAAATACAAAGCAAACCGCTATGTTCACCAAACCATACCCCATGGCAAACAATGAACACAATGAAAAAAGTTCTGCTTGAAGGTTACACTGCATGCTCAAGATACTTTTGCAGAGGTATTACTTTCTGAACACTTCTCATACTTTCTTACACAAGTTTCATTGTGCGCACGCATTCTCTCACACACTCACACACACAAAAGCTACATGATACATTTGCATCTCTCTGTTTAACCTCAGAAACTATGAAATAAATTTACATTATATTTGGTATTTTTATTTTTGGTTCCATCAGACAAACATAACCCTCACTTTATAAAAAGTTGAAACAGACTCCTTACCTCCCAAAAATTGGCTCATAGGACAATAACCCCGCATGTAACATAAAATAGAACAGAACACATTTGGAAAGGTTACGTTCTCTACTGGAGTCTACTTCCACGGACCTTGCTATCGCTTTCCCTGGTCTGGGCGTGAATTAACACTGACGTGATTCCACCTGTTCCCTGGCATTGGCATGTTTTAACACTGTGCTGCATGGGTTTGCTCTGCTAGCTCCCACCCTGCAATGACTGAACATGATTATGAAATCTTTACTATACACTGATAAATATCTAACACTGTTTAACCACCTGCGATTGTTTTCTAGAATAACAAATAGTACATTCAGTCACTTTTAAAAAGGTTTGCCAGGGAACTGGTGGCAATTAGAAGTTGCCCTGCCAGGCAATGGGTTATTATACTGACCTCCCGCATTTTGAAGAAAGCCATTCCAGTGAGAAGTGAGTCACTGCCTGCCTGATGTTGTGGCCCAATCCTCTCCAACTCCAACTGGTCTGCTACTTCTTGCAATCCACCTTTCAGATTCTTGCAGCTCTTCATAAGATACTTAAAAAAAGAATTATCAGAAGTGCTTACAAGGCAGTATGACACATACATGAGTTATGCATTTGTCAAGGACAAGAAATGTACATAAGTTTATGCGAAACAAATGTGAAATGGCTAGCTGGTCTTCTTCAACTCAAGATCTTGGGAGCCACCTTTCCTTGAGCTTAGAAAGTAATTTCTGTTACTTTCATATTATTTGTGATAACATTTTATTGGGTCAGGATGACAGGTGCTAAAGTGCCATCAATCTTTATAAAATATATAGCTTATTTAGAATGTCTACTGAATTATACCGTGATGATACATTAAAAAGTGTTGTATTTTTTGTACAAAGTTACTTACTTTAACATCATATACAGTTGGAAAATATATCCTCAGAAGCTCAAAGAAGTCACTTTCCTCCTGAGGAAGGTTCTGGTCTGTCAGTAGTTTGAGAAGGTATCCAAAATCATAGCCACTGAAACAAACATACTGTTTAAGTAAGACTGTTACAGTTGCAAAATGTTTTTAACTTCCAATAGCAATGTTATGACATTCTTTCTTTCAGAGAGCTATACAGCAGTGAAACATAAGCTCAAGTGACAAAGAGTGGACAATATGCAGGATGCTGTCACTGACCTGTGAAAGGATAACCATTTGATGTTGTCCATGAGTACAATGCCTGAAGTCATGAGAAGTTCAGCGAAGTCCAAAGGGTCAATTCCTTCTTCCTCGTGCTTCTTAAACTGAATTCCGGAATTCTGGAGTAGATCGATGCTGTCTTGTGCGTACATATCTTCCCTGAAACCCACATCTATTATCTCAAGTTGTGAAACCACATTATGCTATTCACCTAATGTTACTGGTATGTGCGCAATGCAAAAATTAAACATACAAAGGGGATAATGTATCCATCTACCTGCATGTTTGACCACTGAAAATACCGAACTGATTTTTTAAATAATGCACTGAAGTTATCACTGATTTATGTCCCTTGCATAAAGTGAAACACACATTGGAGATACTTAGTTAGGACATTTGCATTTTTCATCACTGAAAATACTGATATGATTTTGATGAAATTAGGCACTAAGTTTTAAAAGTTGTCAGGAAAATCTAATTTTTTACTTGTGACGAGTCCAATATGCACCACACATTACACAAACTCAGAATCAGAACTTTATAAATAAAAGTGGTATATATCAAAATACAGAGCTCTGACCTGCAGCTCTTGTATGACAATATTTTAATACTCAGTAAAGTAAACTGCGTGTGTTGTATTGTACAACTGTGGTCTCAATTCCAGTCATTCATAATTTCCTTGTATTTATCTGTGTATATCCTTCTCTGCCTTGCACTCACTACAATTATTCAAGCCAGATGTCTGTAAACAAAAGGTACCAATATACCAGGCTGATTTGAAGTTCATAGATTAACATTCACTAAATTTCTGTTACATGTGACAGGGTTCCACTGCAAAGCATCCATGAAGACCACACTGCAAATGAATATCTATTCACTTGGAGCTGAAGAAAGAAGCTAGGAGACTGGGATTCTTTGGAGATCAAATATACTAGGTAAAGGTACAAATTCTTAACATTTTTGGCCACACTGTGCCTTATTGTGGTGAGTCAGTTGCAAGTGCTGTCTGAAAATATTTTATAACATGCAGTAAGAGAAAAAAGTCAAAAAGCTGTAGCAGGTAGCTCCATTATTTGTGGAAATTGTTTACTTCTCCTCTGAACTTCTCATAACCAGGCCAAACACATGTGATAACACTATCACCCCATGGCTCTGCCACTTTCTTTTTATGGAACCCTGAAAGAGTGACACAGACAGATAAAAGGTACCATAGCTAGCACAACATTGTAGGGCTCCACCAGTTAACTGTTGAAGTTAAACAAGATATCACATAATTGACTCTGACAACACTTTCAAGGCCACATTAACATATCAGCTGCAGCAAACCCACACACACATAGACATGTTTCTATGTCAGTTCTAAACTTCTCTGGGACAAACTTCAATGTCAGTGGCAGTGGTGAGCCAGGTCATGCAAACTGCCACTTTTACCCTGCCTTCCACCACTTTCCTTATACTACATAAACTTAAGAAAGAAAAACTGCAGCTAGTGTGTGGATGTGAGGCTGCACTAACAGCTGTGAATCATAAAAAATGACTTTCATATCACCCGTAATAAAGGATGAGTTAATAGACAGGCAACACATTGTTAAACTGTCAATACAGTGGACTTCTTGTAATAAGCCACAGTCTTAATAACAGGTTTTTTTGGTTCAGATAAGAGTCGCATTCCAAACAATTTACATATGATAAAACTGCACAAACCTAAACTGCCTACAAGCAACAACTGCTCTATTTATCTCAATCTTAACACTAAAAAACACACCTCACTTTTTTTTAACATTTACATTAACAACAAAGAAACAAAATATATTAACACCCAATGAACACATGGTGAATGTTTATCTCAGTATTTAACCAACTTGATGTACAAAATTTGTTTCACAGTAAGTTTTATTTCATGCCTCTACATGTTTTGAGCACACGTGCTCATCATGAGGAGGTCAAAATTGTATTACACAGCCTCTGGTATCATCACACTTATAGGTGGCCGTCTCGTGCATGGGTTGAGAGAGGACTTTCGTGGAAAGAACGTGTGCACGAGACGGCCACCTATACATGTGATGATACCAGAGGCTGTGTAATACAATTTTGACCTCCTGATGATGAGCACATTTGCTAGAAACATGTAGAGGCATGAAATAAAACTTACTGTGAAACAAATTTTGTGCATCAAGTTGGTTAAATACTGAGATAAATATACTGAAATGCACGGTCAACAAAACGTCAAAACGTGGTGAATGGTTTGCTGAATGCTTGGGCAATATTATGGGCCAGTCACTAACTGCGCTGTAGCAGGAGATGAATGCAGTCGTAAAGAATGGGATTTAATTCCCTTAGGGTTGCTTCAGGCTAAATCATACATGGCAAACAATGCCATCATGAAAAATATGTTATGATGTAATTTAATGTGACTTTACATGGAAATTGATCAAGTCATCTTCTTAAACACATAACGAGTAGTACCTGTACGTATTACATACATAAATGTGTTGTAAATTTGCCTTCCATGATGAGTATCTCTTTCAAAAGGGAGTAATGAAAAGTAATGGAATACAGTCTTACTTACGATAAATTAAATTTAAAATTGAATTGCCATGTAGTGTATGATCCACCTGGTGTCTTGCCATTCTCATCCAGGAAAGTCAGGCCAAGCTGAATAATCCTCAGAAGATCTACATTACAGCGCAACAACTGGTACTGATAGTCGGCAGTACTGCGAAATTCTCCAATTGGTCTAGCCACCACTCCAGGGAACTCTGTATCCTAAAGAACACATAAATGAAAGAATCTTCATAATTATGCAAAGCTACATAAAATTACAAGAAACAGTTCACAGACAATGCAGTGAACTTTGAAACCTGCGGTTCAGAAATTCAGAACCAAACATATCTTTCAAAGTCTCTCAGACCTACAACCCATTCACTATACACTAATAAAAGTAGGGGTGCACACTAAACCCTGCACACCAAAACTTACTCCTTTAATTGCCTTGGTAACTGACCCACCATTCATTCTGATTGATACTATACTGTTTAAAATTACGAAATATGACTCAATCATGGAAAAAATGTTGATTGTAATTTTGCTTGTAGTAGTGGAAGAAGACTGAAAAACCATAATCACAGAATACGGACACCTTTCCGCTTACACAGAAGTCGTGTTCCCGAAGGTCAAGTGTAAGCTGAACTCTGTGAAAGTTAGAACTGAATATATGGTCAACATTATACACACAAGGTATTTTAGGAGGAATTTGTTGTACTTAAAGAGAATGTTCCTTGGGTAAATTTACAATGATAGATTCAAACATACCTACAACCAAAGTTGCAGGGTTATGGAGATAATGATGTGAGAAAAATGTGGTCTTATTGCAGTTCTAGGCACTGTACATGTTTGACATGGTGTGTTATCTGTACAATGCACAGGTACATCTTTGAGCAAACAGCCAAGCCAAGACATACAGACGCACGTGTACTAAGTAAACAAAATGGAATCCTAAGGATGATTTTTATGACACTAGTGTGAGTTTTTCTTGCTTAATCAATGTCTTTATATCACTAAGATGTTAATTAGATGTAAAGTACAGGCTTAACATTAAAGGAACTATAAATTACTCCTTGTTTTAATACATACTTTGTAATCAATAAGTGGGTAAATTCCCATCCTTTAAAACATACCTAGTCATTATCTGTGTTAAGTGTGCAACTTTGGATACAGGAATTTTTGGTTATATCAATGTACTTTACCCTAAGATACGTTCTCCTGAAGTATGACAGATTCCTCCTCACGAACCCTGTATATGTACCTCCAACACACGGGTTAGGGTGTGTGATCACAGCATGTTGGGTGAAAGAGTGTAGTGAGAACTTCATATGGGAAAAATACACTTACACGAATGGATGAACTTACGGAAATGCTCCTCCACCACTGTTTAAAATACGAACATTTTGGAACATTAAACTTTTAAGCAGTGCTTGAGTGGCTGATGCTACCAGCTTCCATGGTAGTTGAGTAACTACATGCGTTTATTGAGAGGTATTTAAATTTTTCAGCATTCAGCAAATATTTTTCTGCTCACATATGTAATTATTTTCAAGTGCATACAATCAAAACCATGCTGGGCAGTTTACTGTACTGTACATACACACACAGCCACATATATGAATACATACTGTATACCATAAATCACAGTAAACATACAAAATAAACATTCACTACAAACAAATGCATTTACCTAAAGGATAATAACAATAAACACCCGTGCAAGTCTAAAGCTGTTTAATTTGAAAGTGCGTAAGAAGGGATGTGTCTGGGTTCTTTACATAGTGCATTCATGACTGATATGGTACTGTGTCTCCACATACTTGTCTCTTTTACATCAATATCCTGAAGCTATCAGAAGCCACCTCAAAACCCCTACAAATTGGCAATATATACATAGCATCTGAAGAGTTTCTGAGATGGAGTAATATTCACACCACTGTAAATTCATGAAATTCCGTATGTTAGTTGAATAGAGAGAGACCAACTTGATGTCACTTGCTTTATTATTTCATTATTTACTGCTCAACATGTTTCAGATGTTAATACATCCATCCTCAGGAGCTTGCGACTTATTTGATGAGTTATTTCATGGGTTG
>Ga0136643_10008068_pt1 | contig 15331 bp, 7 predicted proteins | sample TergutLab28metaG_FD_96883 | JGI IMG/M metagenome (GOLD analysis project Ga0136643, IMG submission 96883) | Labiotermes labralis P1 segment gut microbial communities from Petit-Saut dam, French Guiana - Lab288 P1 (version 3) (version 3) | ecosystem: Host-associated > Arthropoda: Insects >... | reverse complement strand
CCCTTCCACCCCCCCCCCCCCCCCCAGATACACATATATTCTTTAGCACTATCCTTAAACATTCAAATTTATGAAAAAAAATTTTCTTTGTTAAAACTGAACAGATATCTGGAAGAAAACATTGCAAACTTCTGGGTTATTGCACACACTGTCTTTAGGATGACCCCACCTGAACCCAATTCAGTCCCACTCAGTATGATCGTAAGTTCGTTTCTGCGGAAAAGCGGAACAAACGTATCACTCTGAACGGCGTAAAACAATTAACACTTGAAAGAATTTAACGTTTTCGTTACTGCCATTTCACTTGTATATTTTCTGGGCTTCACTGTTTCCATTCTTTGGTCTTCACGGTCACCGACGGACAGTAACATCTATTTATTCAAAACTTCTTGCTGTTACAGAGAAGTTAGTTATTAAACTGCAGCAAACCGTAGAGCTTGACTGCACTCCATGAAAGAAACTTAGAACTCAATCACAATTAATTTAGTGTCTGGGAAAGACGTAATATCTGCGTATCTTATATCATTTCATTTCATTTTACTTTACGTCATTCAGTTTTAAGCTTGTCTTACATATTTCACGAGAGAAATAAATTAAAATTGAAATTAAATAATATTTTGTATTAGCAAATTTCGCTTAGCAGTCTGTTAAATTCAAAAGGAAATGACGTATGGGGACGAAACTGTTAGGAGTGGTGACGGACATGTAGGTGACAAAGACCAGAAAGGCAATGGAATGTTGGGGATAACCTGTAGGACAGTAATACAAAAAAAATAATAACCAAAAGACAAGGGAAGGGGACTGAAATGAGAACATGGACGACAAGGAAATTTTAGACGTCAGTCTTAGAGCGGAAGTAATGGATGTCATTGTGTGTGTGTGTGTGTGTGTGTGTGTGTTTATTTATTATATCTACTCTAGTCTTCTCTTATACTACCAGCCCTCGACAACATCGCCTGAATAATATTTGGTGAAACGTACTGATTGAGTCCTTTCTTATTGAGAAATTTTCTATGGTTCCCTGCTAGAAATTTTTTTTTAATATAATTCAACTTAAGAATTTAATGGTTATTCTCTCTCAACCATGACATTTGAGATGAAACACGAAACCCAAAATAGGCGACATAAAGTAAAGAGTTAGAAGAGTTTTATAAAGTAAAGTATAACAAGCTGGACCGAAAGAATTGTCAGGCACATAACATTTCTCTGATAGCTGCATTGAAAATAGAATTTGGAATAAGTTCCACATTACTTGGACCACTAATTACCTTCATGTATAAGTAGCATTCTTACATAAGTTGCTTTGTATAAGTTAGCACACCAAATGAACAAGTACAATTTGATCTAAACTCAAAGACATTAATTTATGTGTAATTTTTTTTCAGTTTACTTGAAGCAAACATATTTTTTTTGCCGTAGTCTTATTAGTGGCTTGAATCTTTAAAATGGACTATGTGACACCTTCAGTCACTGGACAGAGAGCTTGATAGATAAGAAAATGTGACTGAAACGATAATATTTCTAATATTATTCGGTAGATAATCCATTCTAATCTCGACATCGACTATCCCAACTGCGAATCTCTCTCACTCCTTTCAGACACATCTCTGGATATAACCTTGAGTTAGGCTGCTGTCTTTGCAGTTGTCCATTCTTATTATCACCCAGTAATTTTACGCTACGTATTTTGAGATGTTCACTGCGTCGTTGACTCTTTAACGAGAAGTGGTAGTCATATACTACCTGACGTACAATTACAAAATTCGATATTACTACTAAAGAATTGTAATTGGTTTTGTATAAGGAAAGGTAATTTTATTAAGGTCATTTAGCACTACTTACTTCATAATTTAAATATTTCTTTTTATTTTTCATGTCAGGTAAACACGAAACTTTTGCTTGTTATTCATATCTGCTTTGAATATGGTTAAGGAAACTGGAGACCAGAAAAAAATTTTGGTGCTGCCCTACAGATTGACATTTTTCACTGCAATAATTGATGCTGCTATCTGGTGGTAACTTCTCTAACTAATATGAACTGTGTTTGGGTGACATGCACATAGTCATAACATATATCCTGCGTGAATAGGGGGAATGGAATTCGCAAACATTTTTTTTTATCATTTCCTTTATTTTAATTCTTTGTTCCGTTCCTTTTCCCTTTCCGTCTTTCATTCTTTTTTCGGTTTCCTCCTGTTTCTTTTTAGTTACTTTATATCTCCTTTCTTTGTGAGGCTACAAAAGCTGCTCTCAGCTGTCCGCATTAGACTGTAGCAAAAGCAAGCCTGAGAACCAGCCAAGATTCTTTTTTAGATTTGTTGGACTCCAATCCCACTGGTACTGCAGCGTGCAGTTTTTCAACACAAGTCATTAATCAAAAAAGCAAAGGAACAGCGAGCAGTAGACACTGCAGACCTGTGCAGCAGACCGCTCTTTTCTGTTGGGGATCTTTTCCTTCCCCTTTCACTGCCTGTTTACAATTCTCCCAGCCTTCATTATGCTTTCGGCTCTGCCCCTGACCTACCTCCATATCAGCACTGGAATGCCAATCTTCTGACCCCACTTCCTACGATCGGCATTTTGCCACTTTTATTTGCTAGCTGTACCAACTGTACCAGTGTAATGATCGTAATTCCAGAGATGTGAGAAGATGCATGTCTCTGTCGCACAATACTCTGGTTTTCTGGGTGCTCTGTACGAGTATGTGAGCTTGCATTCCTCTTTTATCGTTATTATAGGCCTACTCCAGGTCGGCAAGTGTGTAAGAATTCTTTTGGACATATTTTTTTGTCTATATTAAGGATGTTTTTAATATCAATCGAAATATAACACATGTGTACAAATCTTCACAGCAGTCCGCTTACTATATCCATAGGGGTTTCAAGAAGCCAGTCCATAAAAGACGACATGTCACAGTTACATAAATCGAGAACCATTCACAGTATTATTTTCTGTAATAATTCGTACGTACGGAGACATATTAACAAAAATTAACAGGGAAATCACAACCGGGTCTACATGGAATCTACATCGTACTATCATGCAATTTCCCTGTTTTATTGATTTTCGCATTATTATTTATTTTGCCTCTATTACTTTCTAAGAGTTTCTTTCACATTTAAGTAATACGTAAATTAAAGACCTGTTAACATAATGGACGAAAGCATTGGCGGCGGAATGCACGCCTTGAATGCACAGTGTTTTGGCTGTTTTAAGTCGTATTTTTATTATACGGGTGTCAAGCCGAGCTCGATGACGGATCTGTACATCACGAAACCAAGCATGTAAACCCCTGTCACATGTACCTTTAAACCTAGTAGGAGGGCATATTTTACCACTTTAAACCTGTAATAGAGTTACACAGCAAGATTGAGTAATCTTCCTTTGAACTTTGTACGAAAAGGAACTTGTTTTGCATGCATAATGAGAATGAAGTACGTAATCGACTGTTAAGATGGGAGGCTGCTGGAAGCAGTGGCCATAAAAATTGATGCTTTCAGCTCTCGATTATTCTATAATTCCTGATCATGGCCTCTGCTTTCCTATCACTCTATTTACTCTCCCCAAATAAGTTCACCATTATCTTCAAGTTTGCACCGTGCATCATCAACATATAAATATTTTTTTGTCCAACTTATGCACAATTATATAATATATAGATACAATTAAAATTATAAAATATTTAAAGTACTCCAACATGTTTCGGATCACAGAGGATCCATCATCAGGGAGCCTTGTATAGTACTTGGCTAAAATTACAAGAATGGTTCTATTGTGTCCGTTGACATGGACGTGGTCGTCGACCACACAATAGAACCATTCTCGTAATTTTAGCCAAGTACTGTACAAGGCTCCCTGATGATGGATCCTCTGTGATCCGAAACATGTTGGAGTACTTTTAAATATTTTATAATTTTAATTGTATCTATATATTATATAATTGTGCATAAGTTGGACGATGAAATATTTATACACCATTATCGTTCAAAGTTTTGACGGGATAAAGCAATTTTAACCATCTTCGTGAATTATAATCTTTTATAAGGTGGAATCTTTTGTTCTCACGGCGGTTTTGGTGAAGATTCAAGCCTTCTGGCGTTTTATGTTCTCTTGGTGTGAGTAGTACATGCGTAAGAACGGGTTGATATTGATGTGATGACGCTATTATTAACAGCAAAATAAACAGCAATATTTTTTTTAAAATAGAAATATGTGTTATAGAAAAAGGTGAAGAGGGATTATACGGAAAAGAAATAGAAAGCAATTCGTAACAAAATGGAAAATGTACGTAAGACGTAACATTGAGGCACGTCCGCAGTTCCCCATACATTTAATCAAGAGTGGTCACACATTGGTTATTATTCATACACAATTTTATACGCAATCGTAATGCTGTTACTATTATTAGTCTTTCTTATAATATTTCTGTGTAAAGCCTTTCATTTACGAGCCTAACTTGATTTTCTTTATGTTAGATTTATCGTTAACATACGAATTTTAATCGTCGCCCACTCGATCTATTTTAATTGTTTTCTTTAAAAAAAATATATTTAACACATTGTTTGTATACGCATAATTATCTATGTACAGAATTACACATTTTTTACATGTGATTAGTACATATTAAGATTGTGGTTTTATTGTTGTCTTTAACTTTGCAACATGCAAATTGCGTGAAGAAATAAGTTAGATAAATTTCGACGACTGTCGATTTTTACATCATGGTGTCTGTTAATATCGAAGGCAACTACAATAAAAACCGTAACGAAAATAGTCGTAAATTACGCAAGACTTCTGGTACAGTGCCTGATAAATTTGTCCGATTTTAATCAGACTTGAATTTGGTAGGCAAATTTTAATAAAACCCACGGTGTAAAATCTCACTAAAATCCATTCAGAGATAACTCAATTGTTTCATGCAAAAGGATGGACAGAAATTACTAAAATAATAACCCCTCTCTGAAACCGTAAGAACACACCCTAAATGAGTGGGACGTGATTGATATTGGTGAGAGGAATTTACGGAAATAGGTAAAATTCTTAGAGGGGAGGTATCTATCCTGCAAAAGTCCTCTATTAATAGAGAATCATCCCACAGGTATTTTATTTTACATTTCATGAAATAAACATTTTGTCTTTTCACGATGTTTTGAGAGATCGTTTTGCTTTTATCGTTACGGTGAAGCACTGTTAGGAGGCCCAGAAACTGATTCACCTTATCTGATCCATCAAATTAAACAGCGTAACAACCTAGAAGACTTTAATGTTCGTTCTTAAGCAGGTTATAGTCGCTAACGTCATCAAGATTTTCCAGATCTCCTGCTTAACAGGACAATGACCGTTTTCGCTATGATCTGCGGCCTGTCCTATCCCAAGCCAACTGAATTCAATGCACAGACCAATATCATTTTCGTCACGACTCGCTTTAATAAAATCCTCCCATCTGCTTTTAGGTTTTGCGAGGTTTCTCTTCTACCTTTATTGAATAAAATTCTCAATTCATTTTTCATCGTCTTCCAAGCTAGGTTTGTGGCTCATTTTATTCTCCTAGATCCCATCACTTTAATTTTGTGTGGTTTGGAGTAAATAAAATGGAACTCCTCATTATGCAATTTTCTCCAACCTGCTGCTATTTACTGCCTTGTAGTTCAAAATTACTTCTGCATACTCAACGTTATTTCCAACAGATGTTCTCTTCTTCCTACATTCGTCACTGCCACTTGAGACTCTTTTCCACTTTCATTACAATTCCCACATTAGGCCTAATTAAGCAATACGTTTCTTTCTGTGTCATGACCTTCTTTACCACATATAATCATAAACATAAGGTTCAGGTTTGTCAGTAAAAAAACTACTTTTATTGGAATCTAAAGAGACCTTAAAATATTATGCTTAAGAAGGTGTGTGCTTGTGTAATTTAGGTTCCGATTTGTTTACTTAGACTGTTCCAAGAGTATTAAAAAGCTGCCGAACCAGAAGTGTAGGTTCATGTATGTTTGAATACGACGTATTCACATTTGCTGTGGGTTTTAAGCTATTAGAAGAAGAACCTTGTTCTTTATTTATTTAGGAGAAGAGACAGACAGGTGACCTGTGGTTACTGAGCGTCTACAACGAAGAAGACGTGGCTTGAAATCTTGCCCATTCTTCAGTACGAGACTAACGGTTTGCAGAGACGGAGTATTCAGTGTTGTACCTTGCACCAAAATTAATTCCTTTTACGAGTGTTTATAAAATTGGAGTTATTTCTTCACTCATTTCGCGTGTCTGTCTACCCTGTAATTGTGGACATTTGCTGGGACACGTGATACAGCAGTGATGGGCGTAAGTGACCGTTCAGTATGTATCACGACCTATATGTGCGGGCTAGACTTAGTTGTTGCACTAAGACAGTAATTATTTACCAATTCATCATTTTAACCCTGACAAAGAATTGTACCTAAAAATCCGTAAGGATTTATTCTTACCTAATATCCTTCCTCTATGAAATAAGTCAGCTTCACGCTAGATTGATTTCTCTCTATTTAAAATTATATATGAAGACCTTCATATTTTATGGTTGTAAGATACATAAAGAATTATACTTATTTCAGTATTCTGTTTTGCAGGATTCATAAAGAAAGTACAGTGTTTTTTTTTGTTGCGTTAATCTTTTATGAGAGAAATGACGAAAAATTATATGACGTAATATTTATTTCTACTCTGCCGAATTCTGCTTCACTATAAGTTCTGTTTTTGTGTGTCCGTGAAATTTATAAGTTAAAGGTATGCCAGCCGGCCCCAGTGTTCATGCGGTCTAAATTGTAAGTCTACGGCCTTTCACCTTCTGAGATTGTTGGTTCGAACCCCACCAGGGGCATGGACGTTTGTCTGTTGTGAGTTTTGTGTGTGTTGTAAGGTAGAGTTTTCTGCGGCGAGCTAATCACTCGTCCAGAGGAGTCCTACCGACTGTGGTGCATCGCTGTGTGTGATCTAGAACCTCGTGTATGTGGAGGCCCTGGCCCACTGGGGACTGTTACGCCAAAAACAAACAAACAAAGGTAAGGCAAGTTTCAAAGGCCAGAAACAAAGTCAAATGCGAAATATTGTCAAGACGCTACCTCTTTTAGGCTGGAGTGCAGCGTGATTGAAAGCTTCGAAGACTAAACTTCTTCTTAGATATACGTACAAATTCAGTTCCTGGGGCACGGAAAACATTTTCATCCGTTATAAAGACCGATCATTTAATGTTATATAAGGAATTAATTACTACATGAGAATTATATGAAAAATCTAAATACACTGTGCGGCAGCGTGCGAAGTTTCTTCGTGTTACGACGGGAGGTGCAGGACTTACTTTGCTAATCAAAAATGACGAAATGGACCCTGCTTGTAACACTTGTAGGGAAGGCGAGAATTGCTTACAAAATTTTGATTGTGAAACCCACAGGGATACAGATAATGTTCGAAGTGAAATTTGAACACTGACTTCGTGAAGTTGTGGACTGAGGACTTGTGACTTGCTCAGGTTGGGGTCCAGCGATGTGCTGTTGCGAGGTTTGTAATGGGGTTGCTTATTACGTAGTGTAAGATAAATTTCTTACTTAGCTGTGCAACTATCAGCTTCCGTAGGAAAACACTGGAATATTGGCTTCTGTTTTTATAAAAAGAAACGTTTGAAGTTGTTGACTTGTGAGAAATTGTACTTGTTTAGCAGAAACAAAGACCACCGATCGAACGATTTTCACAAAATGGTGAATATTTATAAGAATATCAAGATATATTTATATTTCCAACGTATCTTTTGCCTTTGTTGTGTTTATTTTTCTTAATGGCGCTCTATTATCTACATAGATGTGGAAGCGTCAAAAAACAGGATGATATGAAAGAGAAAATTTAGCAGACTCTTCATGTTTGAACGAACGTGTGCCTTGCATAGCAGTAAGTTTTATTTTCCTATTGTTCGAAGCTATAAGTGAGGCCAATTTTTCAATGTAGAAAGCAAATTTTCTACGTGGAGTAACAAGGGTATTGCTCTTATCTCAAATGTAAATTTAGAAGCTTAAATTTTGCTGCCGTCCAAATTGTACGTCCAAAGGCATGAACTTCTCTAGCAGGAAATGTTTTGAACCTCTTCCACGTCTTAAAACCCACGCTACACTTAAATAGTTTCCGTGTGGGATTGTGGTAAATCTGTTTAAAATAAAATGTTAGAGCATCTATTGTGTGAGTAGTAACATTACAAGGCCTCGAATTTTATAAGCTGTATGTCTGGCTGTGATCATTCCCATTTGACACTTAACGTGCTTCTCAGAGTCTCATGTGGACCCGTCCATTGAATGTTTCAGTTTGATCAATACCAGAACGGACGAGAGCGCATCGCAATGCGCCGAGACGCCAGACCGACGTCCGGGTTAAAAAAATTCTTTCGTGTAGAGTGAGAGATGAAGAGAAAGGGAGAAATCCGAGTGAGAATTGTGAGATTCACAACAAAAACACGCTGGGGAATCGAACAGACCATGTTCCTAGGCGAAACGGGGAGATGAACAAGAATTGTTCTTTCCCATGTGGATTTTTATGGTCAAAACCGATCCCAGACACTTTGATTGACGATACGTATAGTACAGGCTGATTAAAAATGTCATAACTGCAGGCGAGTGTGTGAATAATAATAATAATAATAATAATAATCATAATAATCATAATAATTCAATTTATTATTTATTTGCGTATATAAATATCTAATGACTGGCTACAAAAACAGCACGATTACAAGAAAAAATCACACACAATCAAGACAAGAGCAAGACCAGCTCCAAAAGAGACCTTATTGTGATAATAATGATAATTATTATTTCTTTACTTTTTCATTTAACCTGTTACAAACACAGCATACATACTAGGAGAAAACAAAATTAAGACAAAGACAAAGCCCAGAAGACCAAAAGACAAATAATAATAGTAGTAATAATAATATCAGTGGTAATATTTGTTTCCAAAAGTGACAGATACTTTCTTCTTAAATTTTAGCTTATTAAGACTTGTTAAGGCTGTATCCGAAACAGGGCGCATGATTATGTGCCGAGAAACGGAACTCTTCCCCCAAAACGATACAGTAGAATTCCACTTATCTGGATCGATTGGGACGGCAAGCCATCCGGATATGCAGAAAATCCTGACAATTGGATTTTTCTTTGAAAGAAGCCTACATTGGCCATTTAAATTTCGGCTGTAACTTCTTACATTATATGCCTGTGTCTAATACTTTCGACCACGCATGATTTGGAATTCTAGAAGCCATAACACTGTCCTGTGCTTGATCCACTAACCCGTAATTTAAAAGAAAATTAGTTTTGTAGAATTATTGACAAATTTTTCCGAAGGATTAAGCCGATCGGATAATTGACGATCTGGGTAGCCAGCTTCCGGATAAGTGGAGTTTTAATGTATATTACTTGTGTTTATCAGGAAGAAACTTAAGCATTCTCGTACGCTAGACAACCAACGGCCTTGACTGGGTTACAGCAGTACGGTACAATTACTATTTTCCTTAAGAAATACAGACCGTCTGACTGTAGGTGTGAGGGTATGTGTCTTGAGAAGTGGTAGCCTCGGAGGTTCTTTTCCCTTGGTCATTGTTGATACAGCACATATTCTTCAGAATCTCTCTCTCTCTCTCTCTCTCTCTATATATATATATATCCGTAGTAATAAATCATATTTCTTTTCCATTTTTACTCAAAACATTCAAAGGTGTTATTAGTGTTGTAATAGGAGTAATGTTGATATTATAGTGGCTTATTTTCTAAGTACATTTTAATTGTTATGAAAAATTAACACATTTTTCAAATAAACCGCTATTTCAAAAAGATTATTACCCCTTTGACGTCTAACGACCCATATAGGGTTCGTACCGCACCGCTAACCTCTAAAGGTTGCATTTTATATATTTATTCAACAAATATAGGTACTGAATATTTTAAACATAGTATATACTCTCCGTTTTTTTCTTCAAAATGCAGTGTGTTTCATAATTCTCATGTATTTGGTTCCTATATTATTCACATTTTATATACAGTGTGCTAAAATAAAAAAAAAATTCCGGCGCCAAAAGGTTAATTCATAAGCTATAGCGTCCATACAAAACCTTTACAATACAGCAGTTTTAAGCTTTTTATTTTCGTGGACATTATACTTAACGGAATGACTTAGACTAAGTTTTTTAACACATCTGTTTGACTATATTTGCAACAGTAGGTTTTTCAGCTGTTCCTACTTTACAGACTCATCACCGTGTGTAAAACTTAATCTTTCTTTATTTCTTTCCTGTTCACCGATAAATGGGTTTTAGCCCACACAAGAACGGTTCTTATACACTGATTTTGCCTTTCTATAACAATCTAATGAAAATTCTGATTAAATGAGCGAACACCCGTAGATGGCAGTACCAAAAGACGTTTTAATTAATATTTGATTTCTTAGCATCGTGTCAAATATTGCATGGAAAAATTTACCTCAACAATAGATCATGATCTTACTTTATGAAGTCGTCTTCACACAATGTGAAGCACACTGTAGTCATTATTTTAAAAGCATAATGTGTTTTTAACGTAAAAAAAACAGTTAAAATAAGAGTGATGAGGTCAGCAGTGTTTCAATGCCAGCAGAATGTACATCTCTATTGTTATGATTATCATGTGAGACTGGTTTTCCCGACGTTTTAAAGTTGACAGCTAATATAGATTGACACCGCGGCAAACCTGTCAGTGGAAACTAGCTGGAGGTGAGGTTCGTCAAAAATGTCAATTCAGTTGTTAGTGGGTATTACACTGGTATAATCAGCCTAAAAGTACAGGTGAAAGTTATAATGCATAAAAATATGTGCCCTCTTGGCGTTTTACGACACAGTGCATCGGCTTCCTTTTGGACAAAATTGGCATTTTTTAAATTTAGAGTAGGCTTAAGTAATATCGACAGGTGAATGTCTCTTGTTATAATTGTTACTTACTTGCTGTGAACACTTACATTCTTATTTTTAAAATACAAGAATGAAGGTTCAGTGTAAGTAAAGGCCTTGGAACAAAGATGCATGCCTACAACAATCATTAATATCTATAAAAGACACCAGTCGTTGTGACAGAATACTACATATTAACTTTGTGTAGTATTTTATACTCCTATGACGTGCTACAAACCTGATTTGACTAGAGTTGTTCCAGTTACGAATTTCAACTATATCCATTGTTAAGCATCTAAATAAAATGTTTCAAGCTGGCGTCTATGTTTGCTTTTATTACATACCTACAGAAAGCATAATGTGTAAGGTGAAAGTTCTGTAGCTAAAATATATGTTGGGTGACAGCAGTTGAAAAAAGGCGGAGCCATTTTAATTGCCATAATAGCTGTTACATTTTAAATGATGATGGAAGAATTTAAGAATGTAACTCAAACCTGTAAGAATGCAACACAAACTTGTAAGAATGTAGCACAAAACTGTAAGAATGTAGCACAAAACTGTAAGAATGTAGTACAAATCTGTAAGAATGTAGCACAAACCTTTAAGAATGTAAAACAAACCTGTAAGAATGTAGCACAAACCTGTAAGAATGTAGCACAAACCTGTAAGAATGTAGCACAAACCTTTAAGAATGTAACACAAACCTGTAAGAATGTAGCACAAACCTTTAAGAATATAACACAAACCTGTAAGAATGTAGCACAAAACTGTAAGAATGTAGCACAAATCTGTAAGAATGTAGCACAAACCTGTAAGAATGTAGCACAAACCTTTAAGAATGTAACACAAACCTGTAAGAATGTAGCACAAATCTGTAAGAATGTAGCACAAACCTGTAAGAATGTAGCACAAACCTTTAAGAATGTAACACAAACCTGTAAGAATGTAGCACAAACCTGTAAGAATGTAGCACAAACCTTTAGGAATGTTGCAAAAACCGAAAACGTAAAAAAAGCATTTATTTGAGGAAATTTCATGGAAGAGGACCTAGGTATTAATCACACAGCGACGTAGATAGCAGTTATACACTTTTGGAGACAAATAAGCTAAGTGGGTCCTGACGTCATGAATTGGCTTTAGTTCGCTCAGACTAAACCAATGTTTGCTTTTCGGTGCCTCTAATTACCAATTCCCTGTACATTCATATTAAAGTAAATGAATGTTCTGTGTGAAACATGACGGTAAATTGATTTTATAACAGGTCTGTATTTCGTATAGTCGGAATTATAAAGATTCTGTCGCTAAAATGCAGTATGGACATAGGTTTACCTCGTATGTATACGTGAATATATGTGGCTTAAATTTGAATACGGGATACATTCGTAAGATAAAGAGAGAAGACATAAATCGAAATTTTTATTCCGGCACCAGGAATTTTCCTCTGTTTAGTACCAAAATAAGATTAAATGCAAACATGTAAATTCTGTTTCGTAAATGCTGTTTTCTGTGTAGCAGGCTGTATTTTGTTTTCATATTTGTTTACAAATGAAATTAATAGTAAAGAGTCTGATTTTATTACATAATAATATAATATGCACGAATAAAACAAAAAATTGTAATTAATTAATTAAATTACGTAATAACAATTGCTCTAGGTGGTTATTTCATAACCAGATTGAAGTCAGAGAATGTTTGCTATCATTTGGTGTAAAATCTTTTGTCTTCCAGTTTGCTACCCAAAAGTATAAAGATTAAGACATAATGAAATATAATTTTGCCTCTTGTTTTGTATGGGTGTGAAACTTGGTCGCTCACATTGAGGGAGGAGCGTAGACTGAAGGTGTTTAAAAAGAAGGTGCTGAGGAGAATATTTGGCCTAAGAGGGAAGAGGTAACAGGGGAATGGAGAAAAAGACATGAATGAGGAGCTTATTGACGTGCACTACTCACCAAATATTGTTCGGGTAATCAGATGGAGAAGAATGAGATAGGCGGAGCATGCAACACGCAAGGGGGAGAGGAGGAGTGTATACAGAGTTTTGGTGGGGGAAACCTGAAGGAAAGATACTACTTGGAACACCCAGGCGTAGATGGGACTATAATATTAAAATGAATCTTCAGGAAGTGGGTTGGAGGGGGGGGGCATGGAATGGATTGATCTAGTTCAGGATAGGGACGGGTAGCGGGAACTTGTAAACTCGATAATGGGCCCTCTGGTCCAAAAAAAATGCGGGGAATTTCTTTTCTTAGCTGAGAAACTGTTAGCTTCTCAAGAAGAACTCTGCTCCATGGTGTTAGTAAGTAAGTAAGGTGTTTTCATAACGCCTTCAATATCGTAAAATAGAGTCGAATCCTAGGATGACGCACTTCAATTATTAACCAACAACTGCACTTACATAAATTCCACATAAAATCACTTAAAATCACTCCGACATGTTTCGATCTTTTTTAAATCATCATCAGGGAATTATGTTTCTCCTTGCTAATATTAGAATACAACTTTAGCAAGGAGAAACATAATTCCCTGATAATGGTCTAAAAAAGATCGAAACATGCGGAGTGATTTTAAGTGTTTTAAGCGTTTTTATGTAGAATTTATATAAGTGCAATTGTTGGTTAATAATTGAAGTGATTCTACGAAATGCACGGTGCAACAATAAGGCCTAGGATTCTAGGCCGTATGCTAGTCTTGGCCCAGAGAAGCTGAGGCAAATGGTAGTAAACCTCAGTAACGCTAATCAATGTGATGGCAGACACTTTGAATGGGCACCTACCAAATACAGTTACATAATCTCACTGCCATATCTACATGCTCGAAGTGTATAAATGACAAAGTGTCAGAAGTCTTGTCTGTTCAACGATTTCAGGTGATCTGTAAAGTATTGTACACGAATTAAACGCGGGTGATTAATAAAGTAGGCTGAGTTGAAGAATGTATTCCGGCTTGTACTGGTGAATTGTCAAACTCGTAAAACAAGAAGAGGCAGATATTTATGCGAAAGATAAAGACACAAATAAACTTAAACAGGTCAGTTAGAAAAAGGCAACAGAACGACAGAAAGAGAAAGAGAGACAAGGACAGGAAGAGAGAACGACATTGGGGAAAACTGGATTCAGGCAGTTAGGACAAATGTCAATAAGGAGAAGAACAGAATGTATCTCATAGAAATTACAACACAAAGAAAGAAGTATGAAACAATAAATTATGTATTATGAGATGAAGCAAATATTTGTGACAAATGGAAAGGTTTGTCGTACTCATAAGAACGCAGAAAGGAGCCCTGCAAATCAAACGATATTTAGCGGTTTTTAAAAACACAGAAACACAACAAATCTTCTTTGTTTGCAATAATTTTTTGAGCAGTAAAAATTTACATAACAAAATTTAAAAGTTTTTTCTTGTACAATATTTATAACCCAGCATCACTGGCTAATCTGTCGCCGAAGTTTCGGGACGTATTTTTCGAAGCGTCAGGATTTATTTGCCTAGAGACGTGGTGTCATATTCCACAGGAAATAAAACTTCAGGCTACACCACTGCAACAACTTGAAGTCACCCAATTTCGAAAATATTGTGGAATGTGAAAATAGTTGTTTCCCCCCCCCACCCTAAAATCAACTTTAAAAATGCTTACAGGCATGTTCATGGCATGCCTTTATTAGTGTATGTAAGTTTCTTTAAAGGGTCTGGATTTATACGTCCGTGACTGTATGTCTTGTCATGAACCGGACTTCACAAGTCGAGTGAAGTTACGCGTTAGACGGCGCGGATAAAATTCTGATAAAAATCACTTAGCACTTTGGCTCTGAGAAGATCTGAGTGTCAAGAAAGCCATAATAGTTTTTTTGAACTTTACCATATTTCCACTAAATTAGCAAGACGTTTTGTTTTATGGAGTGTAAAATTTAAAGGTCCCAAATTTCAAAATTTCTTTCAGTATAATCTATGATACATGTAGAAACCTACTTCAAAGTGGCTTAAAATTCTCGCTGTTCCAAAACTTCGTTTAGAAGCACAGAACTTATATTCATTACCCTTACGTAACTTTCAGTATCCTGTCTATTTGCAGTCCTTGTGAATATAGTCTCCAATTAAGATTTAAATCCGTCACATATAATTATTTTAACATAATAAATCTTCTCTGCAGAATACCACAATTTGACTACTCGTATAGGCCGATCTGATTTTTCTACTTATATCCAATAATGAAAGTCATCGGTGTGTCTGCCTGAGGTAGCCTAATTCGTGAGGAAACAGAAATAAGAGTTTTAAATTTTGATGTTTTCACCGTGCATTTTTGATTTCTAGTATTTTTTATTCCAACTTAATGCACCAATATCAATTAATGTTAAAATCCAATAATTAAAACATTAAAATTGTTATTATCTTAAATCT
>Ga0136643_10008067_pt1 | contig 15331 bp, 8 predicted proteins | sample TergutLab28metaG_FD_96883 | JGI IMG/M metagenome (GOLD analysis project Ga0136643, IMG submission 96883) | Labiotermes labralis P1 segment gut microbial communities from Petit-Saut dam, French Guiana - Lab288 P1 (version 3) (version 3) | ecosystem: Host-associated > Arthropoda: Insects >... | reverse complement strand
CAGTGATAATTATTATAGCCCCCCCCTTTATATTCACCCAAAAAAACCCTTTTTATTCTTTTATTACTAATACATATTTTCAAATGACATCGAAAAAGTATTAGTATGAGCTCCCCCCCCCCCCCAAAAAGAAGACAATAACAATGATGATGATAAGAACAATAAAAAGTCATCACCATAGTCATAATTTGCTTTTCTTGATCCAAACAGTCCATTCTCTAAGTGCACTGCACTTTCTGGCAGAACCATATAAATTCAGTCATTTGTCAAACACAATTATTTTACCTTAATGTCATAAAAACACTTTATTCTCCTGTCACCACAATTCATTTCAGCTATTCAATATACGGGTTTCTTCCGGAGTAACTGCTAATTATTAAAACGTGCAAGCAATGTAGAACATATAAGTTCATCACCATGTTCATAGTAGACAGCCACTGGATCCTATCCTGAGGTACATGGTTCAATCCATTTCTTGAAGATATATTTTAATAACATCCTCCCATCTATATTTAGGTCTCCCAAGTGATTATCCTCCTGAGAATCAAAGTGAAATGCCCAATCTAAGAACCTGACAAATAAAAATTATGAGGCATTTATAACTGAAAAACATTTGAGAATGTTCAGAGGTGAAGAAATTGCAATAATTAAAAACAGTCACCACATTTATTTAGACAGCAGTCCCATTAATGCACAGCTTGACAAAGCCAGTCTGCAAAGAATTCCTTGAGCTGTCACCTACACCACTACACCACAGCCTCAAGCACATCATCAGCCGATATGAAAGTATGGGCTATGAGGGCTTTCTCTAATGGTCTGAAGAAGTAGAAATTACGTAGCGGTAAGTCCAGGTGGTAATGAGCACATCCCTTGGCATTAAGGTGGTCCTGAACTCTAGACCACATGTAGGCGGGCAGTGTAACACAGCAGGATGCTGTAAATGAGTTTCGCCAGGCACTTGTTCTTGATCTTTATATGTAGTTTGTGAAGAGTTTGACAGTAATGGTTGGCATTTGTTGTGTCATTACATGATCCAAAGTCCAGAAGCTGGGGGTCTTTCAGTGTCAGATAACGCCGACAGCACCACTGTACTAGCAGACATTTGTGACCTGAATTCATTTGGTCAGGGTGAAGTGGGTGTTTTCACAGTATGCCTGCTGTTTTTATCATGGGCCCAAAATGGTGACACGATGTGTCAATGTCCAAAACAATCACCAGATAAGGACATCACTGTGGTATGTTAGGACTCGAAATTCTCTAATGATACGGACATGCGATGCTACCTGTATGTCAGTGTCAGTAAGTATGGGACACGTAAGGAAATACACCTTATGATATCCAAGATACTGCATGATTGCAAGCACAGTCATGATGCTGATATTGAATTCCACTGACAGGAAATGATTGGTTCAACACATCCTTTTCCACTCAGGCAATGTAATTAACAAAGAAGCAACAAAATATTAAAAACTGTCTAACGTATGGACAATAAGGAAAACATGCAGATCAAGTAACGTAATATCCACATCAGCAACAATGTCAGCCTTCACAAATTCGGTATGTCAACCATTTACTGTCTGCTTATTTGAAACATATGGAGCAAATTCACTTTGTCTTCAACAGATGAAGCACCACAAACAGCACACATTCAACTATCAATTTTAGCAGGTTGACATCCTTCGTAGGCAAGGGACTGAATCAACAACCCCCCTGTCCCATCTGGATGGATTCACCACCAAGCATGCCATCTTAAAGCTGTGCTACACTGTTAACCATACCAGTTGCTCACCCAGATGACTACACTGTGCTACACATATGTCTGCGAGTGTTTACTGATTCAATAATGACTCTATGCTACAGTGCCACAGCAGGGCCATGAAAGGGTTTTAGTAGTACAAACAATTTATCATACATCCAAATTCCACAGGTTAATCACATCACATGAACAAGAACAAATCACTTCATCTTTCACTTACCCTCTTGTGTGGTTTATTAGCACAATGTTTATCACCTTCACCTGCTGCTCTCCTTTCTGACTTGTCTTGTGATTTAAGTCTGTGTTCTGAAATTTTCTTTGAAGATGTATCCTGAAAATAAATCAGTGTAGCTTAAGAAAGCATACAGATAAATTAATATTAACAGTAACAATGATGACATATCCAGATACATTCATAAACGAAGGGAAACAGCATTTCAGAAGGACTTCAACCTGTCTGCAGGAAAAAATGTAACAAGAATTGAAAAACGTAATCTTTGGTTGACAAAAAAAGTGCTCCAATTAAACACACTGTCTGTGTCCAGCCACATCTCATGGCAATAGCAGGATGCTGAATGACTCTTCTAATGGCACTCAATACGATTACAAGCAGTTCAATTGAGACAGTGTTTTTGCAACTTACTGATATGATGCTCACTCAATCATGCAATCAACAAATACAAAGGCATATATATATATATATGTGTGTGTGTGTGTGTGTGTGTGTGTGTGTATGTGGTAGTGAATGATGATACAGCTTGCTCAGCATTTTTCTTTTTTTAGCTTTAAGGTCTGAATTCCACTACAATTGCAGCGGAATCCATAATTCTACAGGAAGTATTACAGTAAAATATTTCACTGCTCTCCCAATTTTTTTCATTTCTTTTCCCCGACCATCAAGTGTATTCAGAGGCTCATTTGTAAGTACTGAAAAGCCCAATTTCCTACAAATCCTCATACAGAGTGTTCCCAAAGTCATTTTTAACTAGTTGATACTTGTATTCTAGGGAATCACTGTTTCATTACAACTGCCTGCAGAAAGTGACAATATGGAGCTACAGAAATTGCTCAAATAGTTGTTCACCAAGCCCAGTGTTAATGGATGATAAGAGGGGAAAACCGAAATATTTGGAGAAAGACTTGTCCTCGCGTTAGTTTGTCCACCAAAAATTTCACATGGACTGGCCAGGGACTCCAAAGTGAGCTGCCTGAGCTATGCAAGCCCAAGTATTGGGAAGGGGAAAATGTCAAAATACATTTTTGTTCAATGCCCCCCAATCCATTGTCTGAAGGTCCCCAAACTTAGCCCACTTATCCACTTGGTTATGGAAGTATTCAGGTCAAGGTGAGTACTTAATATTGATCGCACAACTCGGAGAACAACCTGTACAAGTGACACTCCACCCACAACAAACCCAATACTTAAAAACTCTTTTTCTACGGTACATTAAGCACACGTATCCATTACAAAAATCATCGGTTAATGCTGTTGGTTCTGAAATCCATACACATTATAGAATTACCTTCTGTGGGCAAAAACTATTACTTCTGAATGTTAAAACTGGGGATATATAAAGTAACCACCTCTCGACTTTAAGGGGTTAATTTGTGGGCAAATTACTTAAATATTAAAAATATAACTGGCCACCCTGGTAAATGGGACGCGAAAATCCCCACAAATTCAATTTTTGAGCAGCGCGCAAGTAGTTATGTTCTGAACAGTTCCTTTGGTGGCGTTTAACTGCAGCTTTCCGCGACACTAGCTCTCTGATATTTCGAAAATCACTACGTGTACCACCTTACCTGGCACAACGAATTCATGTCGTCATCCGATGACAACGTGATAACATCACAATAACTCATATTAAACAATTACGACGTCTTCCAGTCCAACTAACAACACTTATGACAATACGCGTAAAGGCTGTACCGCGTAAGCCATCGGCAGCTCAGAAGCACGCTGGAACATAACACGTTCAGGAATACTACACATTCGATCTGCGCTCCACACGATCATCTATCCTACTCGATGTACACATTTATGACGTCACATTGTGTTCTCATATTCGACTGTCTTTCAAAGAAAACTATTTCAAAGAACGGAAACCCTAGCAATACTCATAATACAACAACTGCAAAAAAATTAGTCCAACGAACGTTTCTCTAAGGCGACATCCTATGCAACCAAGTCTGATTGCCCAGTATGGTTCACAAACAAGTATTACTTGTTTGCTTTCATGAACGGTGTTCCAGAGCCTTCTATACGTCACATTTTAATACCTCCTACGTGTTATAAGCCACTTCCCAACATTCGCAAGCAACAAATCTAAAAAAATGCACAGTAAAACTATCTTAAGAAACTAGCTTAAGTTAATCCATGACGTAAATATATCATTTATAATAGTCTACCATTCCATTTCTATGAACATTGAACTCGAAGCTTGCTTACTTACTAATGTCGAATAAATATCATACATGATCGGACGTGATTAAATATTTATTTATAAAAAAGACTGAGTATACACCTGGTGGAGTAATATGAGTTAGCGTTTCTTACCAACATAGTATCTCTGATCCGTGGCGTGTCTGACCGAGCTGCCGAGCCGGGACCGGCCACTGTCGACTGAAGGTGGCAGCACGTGCTGCAAATATCGAGAATTCGTTCACTCACCATGTCGCACCCGGCTGCGCACAGTACAATCTCTCTTACTTGTGCCCAACTCAGCATAGCGCCACCAAACCGAGTTCAACTTTGTGAACGTAAGGTGGCAGCACCTGCGTGCAGTTACAGAAATACAATTTGGCACCGACATAATAATCATGTAATGAAAACCAATACGAAGTGCAGAAGTGTATCCCCAGTGGCTGCTTCCAATCCTGCAGATAATTTTTATTTGACCTTGCAGGGAGTGTATCAGAAAAATGTGAAATAGATGACAGCAAGTCGGGGGAAAGAAAGTACTCTTAGTGACAAACACACATGACTGTCAATTGTTCAATATTGTTGGTGGGCTAATTTTATGAGCGTGCATAAATATAATCGAAACAACCCGGTAATACACCAAATTTATACAGTGGAAGAGCAAATTCTATGCTGTACCTCTTACAACACATACTCTGATGAATAAATTAAGGCACAAAGCACAGATTCACGTGTAAATTGATGGAAATAGGTAAGCGGAACAAAAGAGCCATGCTACTGGTACGCAAAGATGGAAGTGACAGAGTAGAGCGTTACAGAACAACATGAAAGCATGAGGTTCCTTTTTGCAATGAAAATAGAAACTGCAACCTCAGCACGATTCCATTTTTAAACTGAAACTCCGAGCCTTTACACAAAAATTGTACTTGGGACACGACAAGTTAAGCCCTAACCTGCCGGAGAAACGTTCCAACAGTTGAAACTCAATCCATTAACTCTGCCAAATGTGCGTACCTGAATCGGTAACAGTAAATACACGGCGTAAAGAGACTGTGATCCAGAAACTCGTTGATCTGTCATTGTATTTCATTACCGTGATTGCAATTCGTCAGGGGACTCCACGATCGCGCTTATGACCATAGTGCTGCCAACGTGAGGAAACGGGAGCGTCTGTCATCCTAACTTCGGCCACTCTCGCCTCCTCCGCAGTTCGACCTCGGCGCTGGCGTCATGTCATCGTGCCTATGGATGACGCGTGGGTTGGACGTGAGTACTTTGGTTACCTCCTGCGGCCTTCCCTCCTGCCGTATGAGAGGTGAATGTTAGACGTTAGGCTATTTGTAATATGTCACGCGGGTTGCAATCCTACCGTGCGAGAAGGGTATAGGTTAGGCATTAGGCGAGGCGTGCTTAACTTTTTGTGTGTTGCGGTTAACTTCGGCAAAATTTGGTCTGCTTGCGGGTTGCTGGTGTACGAATTTCCCTACAGATGGTAGAGAAAAGGACTCTTGCGTGGAAGTTGTATCTAGCGAGTAATGTGACATTTAGGGTTGAATGTCACTGCAAGGACTGGTAAAGGTAACGTTTTCCCTGTCCACGCCTTTAAACCACGTAGGATGAGTAGAGGTGTTGCTCCACTCCTTCGTAACCTCTGTACTAGATGAGGTAAGTGGCTGACTCCATGCCCCGGCCGCTGCATTCTCGGGAAATGAGCCAGAACCCATTGAATAGAAGGGTGGATGGGCCCTAGAAACGTGCTGGACGTTTTGGAGAAGAGAAAAAGCTCTTGCTCCTACCGGGATTTGAACCCTCTGTCCATATCCTACTTGCTATACCTACTACGTTACTCCAGCTCCTGACATGTACTATACTTATCTAAAATACTGAGTGTGAGGGTTGAATCTAGCATTCGGCAATCAAATAGTTCCCGGCATCCTTGTTACTATGACGTCATGGCTAGTTCCAAATATTTCGCGGGAATTATGGAAGACCAAAATCCCATAGGACCTACAATCCATTTGCTGTAGCACTGTACTACAGTTTTTGAGTGTCAGGTTACAATACATTTCTGCTGTGATACTGAATAAGGGCTTGTCTTATATTACGTGTGGAAAACAGATGGAGTGAATATTATAGTTTTGTAAAGGTCTCAATTACTTGAATCCACTGACAGTGAAATATTAACCTACTATTACACAAATACCAACTGCAGTGATACTGAATGGTCCAAGGTGTGAATCCTAATAAAGGCAAGGAATTTTTTCTATTCTCTACAACATCCAGATAGGTTATGGAGTCAACCTATTCTCTTATTCTATGTGTACTGTGGTTCTTTCCAGGTGGTAAAGAAGCCGGGTCAGACAGTTAACTGGTCACCCGCGCTAGTGCTGAAGTGAAGAATGAGTGGAGCTACTCCCCCTATATGCCTTCATGGCATGAACAAGGAAAGCTTCACTTTTTTCAGTGATATGAAGTGATTACCTTATGTGTTAGCATGCAGTGTGTCTAAAGAGTGGTCTTGGATCGATTGTACCAACACAGCAACTGCATGAAAAACAAGGTGGACATGGCTGAGCTCCTGACTCTAGCTGCCAAGTCACCAACATCACAAAACATGGTGAGGTTCTAGTTCTAATTTAGGATAGCATATTACAGCATCATTCCTCTCATGATGGAAACTTGTTCCCGTCTCCACAACATCATGAGTATTCAGATATTTCATATAAAATTTCAGCCTGAAAAAGAAGGTAAGGGTTACATATACATCTACACCATGTGCTCAGTGATTTCCAATGGCATTGCCTAAATACTCTTTCACTCCTGCTGACATTTTATTGCGCAGCTTACCATAAAGCAGGTCTATATGATCCTACACACACTGCATGGCAAACACATGGAAACCCACTTTCAGGACTGGCATTATTAATTAGCCATAGTGACTTCTCTCCACATTGCACACAATTTCATAGAACATTGCAAACAGTGCTGTCAACACATGTAGTTTATCTGGCACACAGCTGCTAGAAATCACAAATTACTGCCCAATCAGAGGAAAGTTCATTGTAAACACATACCATGTATCCAAAAAGAAAATAACGTATATTTTGTTTCAAATGAAAGTACTTCACTTGAAAGGGTTAAAGAGGAGTCTCTACAAGCATTACAAATTTATCCTCTCACTTCCTTAAACATTTATCTGGTTTACTGTCTTTATGGTGTTAATTAAAACTTTACACAGTTGTGTCTGAAAGCAACTGTAAATGCCAGCACAATATAATTTATTTATTGCTGAATATTTTAATTAGTATACTGTAAGCAGCTTAGAACACAGTCTCAAATGACTCCTCTATATGGACCTACAAGACATCCTCTAGAAATGCTGCTGCACTGTTTCAAAAGTTACAGTGTGAATTGTCATTGAATGTGAAACAAGATGTATAGAATTTTTCTTTTGTATTCAAAATACTATGAAATAATCAACTTAAACTTCATGTACTAGACTTGGTATTTTAATGTTGTGCTTAGTATTTCTTTAATTTTGTACTCTCTGGACAAGACATGCGTCAAATTATCAGACAGTACATATACTGACCTAACTTTTTACAGGTAATTTTTTGTTCTTGCTCCCATACTTGGGCTGCACTATTCAAGGTGATTCCAGTTAGATATTTCCTTCGCATATCTGATTCTTTAAAAGTTCACATCAAGCCCTCAATGAATATGCAGTTGCTAACTATTTTCATGCCATCAAAGAAAGGCTTAGCTTTTTCAGTTACTGAACAATGTAATTATTCTATGAAGCTCTCTCTTTGGAGACAGCCATTTGAAAATGCTGTTGTTGAATTTTCACTGGGCATGCCACTAATGAACTGTAAATAAAGCTATTAGATATTTTAAACATAATATGTGTATAATGTAACAAATGTTAATCCAATTGTGCCTTCTTTACGCCATTTTCCAACTGCTTCCACTCTTCAATTCAACACTCTCTCCCTGTCAATACCCCTCAGCCTTCCAGCATCTTTCATTTATTGCCACTGATTTCAATTCTTGATAAACGTGTGAACAAATTGTGCATTTGAAATATAAGGCTTTTAGGCTGGTGAAAATTAAAATTTATCTTCTGGATTATAACACTGCAGTCTCATATGTGGTTACCAATGTTTCAGAGGAACATGTTGTGTCTGTCTTCAGGGTGGAAGTGACTTCAATATGCATAGTGTCATAACACAGAATATCACAACATGAATAGTGAATCTGGAATCTTGAGCTTCTGGTATTAAATGGCTAGGGGGCATGGCTGATATCTTAAAAAATATTTTCTTTCATGTGCAGTTTTGAGAATTCACTCTACACATGTAGCACAAAAAAATACACAAGGATCATCTGAACATATAAAACTTAAAACTACGCAGACAGTGCCATCCATGCGCAACAAAGCTTTCTGGGCAGTCAGTCATATGACTGTGGAGTTCATATCCAACATTTCAAAGACTGTTTTGTCTCCACCATCAGGTACGTCTTAAACATGTTTGGATATTAATTAGTGTGAGATTCATAGCTTTCAGTCGGTTTGTTTCACATATAATACCTTACCTTACACATCAGCAGAAGCAGGCGAACAAATGAAATGACTTCCGACTTCACAGACGTGCAAGTCCATCACAGACAAACAAGACAGTAAAGAGTGATGATTATCAGATTTAACTGTGGTCATGACTTTTTGAATGTTTGTTATGATTTATTTGTGAATAGTGTCCTAACAAAAAAAATACATTACACCACATCAGATTATATACTCAGAAACATTATACCACCTCCATTCTTTCCATACAGTATATGCATCTACAGACAGACAGAAACAAACAATTATATAAAAGAATACATTGTATCTAAAAGGCACTCTCATCTCTGTTAATGTTCATTACCTGTTATTTGTATCATTCTTCATTCACATTAAGTACTGCAAGACATCACATTTCACACAGAAGTAACTGTAACTAATACACAGATTCACTGAAACTAATAAGCCACTGAAATTCCCTATGAAATTATTTATCATATATTCAAGTGTGATGAGATGATAATTAGGCTCAATTAATAATTTTATATACACCTAGCCTTGTAGTTTGTTTAGTTTTCAACATAAATTAAGTACTAAACAGGACTCTTAAAGCAAATGTTCAAAGATGAGAAATATTTTATAACCTCTACAAAATATGCAAAGGAAACATAATTCTACAAAATACTCTCATTGCAGTGATTAAACTTTCCAATAATACAGTACATTAAAATGCTACAAGGAATGAGAGCTTTGACTCCAGAAAGTAAAAACATTGTAGCTAGTAAGATGATCAGGATCCAGATGCTGATCTGCAGATTTTTAAGTAGACCTTCCAGATTATCTGAACTAAAAGCAGCCAGGAAATGGACAAACTTACCACCCAAGCTGAAAGTGACATCAATGAATAAGATTTGATTGAGATAAAAACTCTTGTTAAGAACCTTGATTTTGAACTATTTAGATAGCCAAATACGCATCACATGACTGATACACAGTGTTAAACAAAACACATGTATGAATCTCACAGAATCGTACACAATACAGCAACTACCTTGCTTCTGGATCCCTTGTAAAAAGTGCAATACTGATTAAATTTTCAGACCAAAATATAAAAATACAGTTAAAACAGTAAATAAATAACTAACCCGTAGTAGTAGTAACTACATCAAGACCCTTAAAATCTTCTGCTCTGTTCAGAAACATCAGTTGAGCCACCAGAACTACCAACACAATTACCATCATTATTAACTAAATAATGCAGCATGACAGTCTTGTCCATAAATGGAAGTATAACAATGTTATGAAATTGTAACAAATGAACCTACTTGTTATAACACAATGTTTCTTAATTAATTGTTTTTGAGCATCTTTTATAATGATAGGTCTGTAACAATATGCTATAGATCAATAACAGTACAAGTATCAGTGACTGATAATCATTTTAGTAAAGAAAATAATCACATAATTACAGTTTTAGTTTATTTCATAAGGCACACAGTCAGGAATGTACTTTCATTCCATATAAATACAACACATTATCACAGCAGTTGAAAACGTAACATTTGCATAGTTGGAATTATATGATACAAAACGTATCTGACAACTTAACTACCAACAAGTAAGTACACATATTTTATTTGTATTTTGACATAAACAATGAAAGTTTTATAAGACTAGGGAACAAGTATATTTTCTTTTATTTATCTTCACATGTTGCTCATCATTAGTGCTGGCAACTGTTGATATGCATTTACTCTGCAATAGGTTCTGTATTGGGAAGTGGTCAGTTTAACCTCTCCAGTATTATAACCAGTTTAAATACACCACTTTATAAATGTTTAGGACTGCCGGAGTTGATTTTGTAAATCACAATTCATTTCAAATCATGACTAGGCCACAGGCTGGGTGATCTGGGATTCGAGTCCCAGCTGTGAGGCCCACCCAGCCTCCTATTCAATGGATACAGAGGGTTTCTCCTGTGTGGGACAAAGTGACCAGGGCAAGAGGCTGACCACTCACCTCCATCTAGACATTAAGACTGTGTTGAGCTGTACCTCCACTCCCCCTGCATGGCTTCATGGTGTGTATAGGGACACCTCCTCCATGACAACTTGACAGTACGATCAGTGTATACAGTCTAGCCTGACAACTGAATATATGTGATGTAAATTCCAAATAACACAGAATTTTGTATCATGCCCAACTGAACATAATGTCTAAGAAGTGAGTACGGATTATGGTTTGACCTGTACTACAATTTCAACGCAACTGAATAAAAATCTTTTTGGGCTATATCATGTCATGCGATTCCGACACAATGTCATTTTAGAGACTGACCGACTGTATCAGCAAGGTTCTGAACCCCCTGAAACAATGGTGTATTCGAAACACCTGATGCAGCTCTCAAACCGAGAAGATTTTATTGAATTTCATAACCAAGAAAGCTTCAAGATGTCTGTAATTATGAGGCAGTGAAGAATGCTCCCAGACAACCCGAGTTCCTTGAAACGCACGAACACGTAAAAGAATATTGAAGGTGTCAGTAGATTAAAATGTGTGTTAACTCTAAGTACAAAAAAATGCACTTTACATTTTTCATACTAGGATGTTGCACATGATTCTTCTTTTAGCATCAGTACCATTTAAGATTATTAATGATAGCAACATTTTGTATATGTTGTGGCATGTACTGTGGGCCCATATGCCACAAGCATAGCAATGTATGGAGTACATATATACAAAGGAATGAACTTTAATGCATGACTGTGCACTGTAGAGGAGATGAAATAATTGCTGTACAGCTACTTATGCAACGAACTGCACTGCTCCATTCTGCATTAAAAAGGACTGCGCGTATAAATGTTAGAGTAAATAAGCATATTTGGGAGTATTGGCATATTCACCATTAGGTGTACCTCAATGTGAACAACAAGGCTGTGAAACTTGTACTATTGGACATATTCAGCTACTTTTTTTTCAAATGTTATATGCACCATGCATCATGTTCTGTATCACCATCTATCAACAAACTCATGTGCACTACACTCTGTATACCAAATCACATCCCACATTCTGCTTATGGGACCTGAGCCAACATACCCAACACACACATGATGCAGTAACAATGCAAAATTGCATCCCAATCTGGGATGGTACATAACTCCCCCAAGATACAAATACGTTATTAAAATAGATGACAGTGCGCTCCCATTTCTACATGTACCTGATTTTCAATATTGGTGTTTTAAGCATTTTTACCTGTTTTAACCTTTAACCATATTACTCCACATTCGTACAACTGAAGAACTTTGATGGTGTTTAAAAAGTTGCACATCTGTGTTGTTACCTCCTGACTGTTTCACTAGACATACACATCAATGAAGGAACTTAAATGACATTCAAAGCTGAGCATCTGTGATTACAAATAAGGACCTTATAACAGACAGTTAACAAGTGCTTATAATCATTTGATGTGCTGGAAAGAAATTACAGTTAGACTCCTCTCTGAAGATGGTGTTAGTAGACATAAAAACACTAGGAGTGGTAACTAGGGTGTGATTTGTTATACACAGTGAAGTGCACAAGAGTTGACTGACAGATGGTGATATATTCAGCTACTGTATCACATTTTTGACAATACAGTATTTGTCAAACAAAAGTAGAAGTTTTATGTTATGAAGAAGTAACTAAACTGACTGCACAGACATGTTTCCTGTATGTTTATTCCAACAAATATTTTGAGAAATTTGGGAGGCAAAAGCGAAAGTTGGCATAAACTACAGGCAAAAAAAAATACATCACTTGCATCAGAGATCAGCACAAATATATCCTCTCCTGCCACAGATACATGTATTCTCTGTTTTTTACAAAATTGGTGACAAGTTTGATCCTGTACACATGACAGATAAGTGTTGGTATTGTGTCAGGAATAGAATGATGCATTATCGGAACAGAAAATAAGAATTCATTTTGCCAGCATGATTTAAGTGACAGTTTATTTTTGTACATCAAGATTATCTAAATCTGTCATTCTTCAAGCCCTAAAACGTATGAAAGCAGAAGTCGTTTACTAGACATCGTACCAAATATTTTGCAGAGTGATCATGGACATGAATTGCAATACCACCATTTAAGAGTATGAAAAGAAAATGCAACAAAGACATACTATGAGGTGAAATAAATTTTCAAGGTTATATGTAGGGACAGAGAAGAGCATGAAAATGAAACCTATTATAACTGGTATATGGAGCTTAAGTCCTTTATTAAGTGCCAAAATTGTACATTTGGTAGATAGGTCAGATTTGTTTAAAATCACTAATTTAGTTTATGATGGAAGGAAAATTGTAAGGAGTCTGTATATCAGCTTACAGGGACAGAGAGTTTTATGGCGGGTATAGTGAGCTAGCAGTTTCAATGTTTGTCAGTGTCAAACTTGATGGCTTAGGGAACCTTTTGGAACAATTGATGTTGTAAACTTTGACAACTTTTGGACATCTTAAATCTTGCTAGGAAGATTTACAATATTAGGCACAATTGAACATTAAGAGAAATCAGTAAGACATGTGCGTGACAACAATGAAAGAACGTCACATAAATGGGAGCCTACGGAGTTAAAGTATTCAAAATTTTGACTTTTGAACCTATTAGGAAGCAGTGAAATTTAACATTTAGCCAATCAGGAACAGTAAGAATCTGATGTTTATTGGACCATGCATCTTTGTGATAGTTGAAGAAGTGCTTCAGCCGGCAGCCCGGATACCACCCCAGCCAAACCACACCCTGACTCCAACACACAGCAATCCAAGAACAATACAGCCAATGTGGTAGTGCAACAACATAGTCACAAACTCCTGAAGATGGACATATTAATGTCCGAAACATGTTAAGTAAAGCAAATAAAACAAGTGACATCTAGTTGTTTTTTATTCTTCAACTATTCTTCAACAGTAAGAATATTTAAGGGGGGATGAACATGAAACTCACGAGTTATGAAAACCTAACGCAAGCAAGAGTCTGTTTTATAGCCTGGAAGTGACAAGTTGTGTATGTGACACCAAGGCTAGTAGTGCATACATTTTTCACAGGCTCATCCATACATTCAACATATCTGTAAATTCCAGTAATTGTGAAATAATATAAAAAATATTAATGGTGTCTAGTTATTTATAAAATTACTGTTCCACCACTTAGAACACTAAGATTCCATGGGAGAAAGACATGCAAACCGACTGAAGAGCTGGGTGGGTTGTACTATGCTTACACCATCAATAATACATTTTGGTCAGGTTCATAAGGACTGTCACAGTGTTCACTCTAGCATGAAACTGGCACAGGAAGCAAACAAATAATATGAGTCTGAATGTAAAAACCTGCGTACCTTGCAGCAACTGTCACTGTCACAATGAAGCTGCATGTACCACACATCAGTCAAGTGAGAGGAGATCCCATGACTACGGTATTCTGGTTGTTATAACATCGGCTGAAGATGAACAGTTCTGTCAGCTATGTTCAAAACAGAAGGTATGAATTATGCTGAAATGCAATTGTTGCTGTGCTCTGAAGAAATGTCTAGAGTGTTACCACCAAAAAGATGAAACTTAAAACTTCAGTGTCTGCAGAAAAAGGAAGCTCTGAGGTTGCGATTATGATCAGACGATCAGACATATCAACAGTGCAAATGCAAGACACATGTCCATCAAACAAACGCAAGTGAGAGCATCTTACTTACTTACTTACTCCATGGTGCAGAGTCCTTCTTGAGAAGCTAACTGGTTTGCAGCTAGTCAAGAAATTCCCCGCATTTCACGGAACCTGAAGGTTCATTACCACACTCACAAGTGTCCGCCAACTGTCTCTATCCTGGGCCAGCCCAATCCAGTCCACATACCCACATCCCACCTCCTGGAGATCCGTCCTAATATTATCCACCCATCTACGCCTAGGTCTCCCCACTGGTCTCTTTCCCTCCGGTTTCCCCACCAAGACTCTATACACCCTCCTCTCCTCACCCATACGCACCACATGCCCAGTCCATCTCATTCTTCTCGATTATATCACCCGCAAAATATTGGGTGAGGAGTACAAATCATTTAGCTCCTCGTTATGCAATCTCCTCCATTCCCCCGTTACCTCATCCCTCCTAGGTCCAAATATTCTCCTCAACACCATGTGAGAGCATCTTAAACAATTCTAAATATCTTGGTAGTCTTATCTATAACAAACAGACAGCATTTGAGTGTACATACACAGTGAAAATTGCCTTCCCACTCTAGTCACATGCATAATTTTTTACTTGAGTGACCCACAGACTGAAGAATAAACATGAAACTATCATTACTGGTGATGCTGGCAGGGCCTGTGCTCATTAGTCTACGTAACTAAACTGCGTAGATCAACTTGGAAGGGAATATTATCTTGGCTTTAAATAAGGGATTTATTACACAAAGTTTGAATAGCACTAAGGGCATGGGGGCATGGGGGGGGGGGGATGAGGGGTGTTGCTGTTGATTTCATGCACCCAGAAATTCAAAATTATCATGCCAATTTAAAGGAAGATTTATTGAAATAAAAACTTTTCAAATTTAATAAT
>Ga0136643_10008064_pt1 | contig 15333 bp, 8 predicted proteins | sample TergutLab28metaG_FD_96883 | JGI IMG/M metagenome (GOLD analysis project Ga0136643, IMG submission 96883) | Labiotermes labralis P1 segment gut microbial communities from Petit-Saut dam, French Guiana - Lab288 P1 (version 3) (version 3) | ecosystem: Host-associated > Arthropoda: Insects >... | reverse complement strand
TCAATGTTAATAAAAATCCAACCAGATGCAAAAGTATGCAGATATTTATTTACTGCAAAGTCACTCTACATGTTTCGGGTGTCACAGCACCCATCATCAGGAGTACTAAAAACTGTAACCGCAAACTCCGGTACAGGTCGTGGCCACGTTGGAGGGAAGTAGCTGTACCAATATTATGACCTGTACCGGAAGTTGCGGCTACAGTTTTTAGTACTTCTGATGATGGGTGCTGTGACACCCGAAACATGTAGAGTGACTTTGCAGTAAATAAATATCTACATACTTTTGCATCTGGTTGGATTTTTATTAATCAGGAATCATTTGACTAGCTCCACGGACCACAACCATTCTTGATAAGCAAACAGCTCCTCAGTTACGCGAGAATTTATCGTCACTTTATGAAACTCGACGGTTCACCACCCTGTGCAAAAAACCACCACTTTTCACTATCCTAAGCCACACAAATTCAGTCCACGCTCTCCGTCACAATTCGGATTTCTGCAAGATGCATTTGTCCTAATAGTTAAGTCTGGGTATTTCAAGTAGTCTATTTTATTTCGGGCTTCCCTACCAAAACCCCGTGTGCATTTATTTTCTTCTTCACACCGTCATGTGCCCCGCCCATCCAGCCTCACCCTCACATAATTCGGTGCGGAGTTCAATAGTGCAGATTCGCAATGTGTACAGAGAGCGGCTATGCAATGTTTTAATTACTCGAAATGGAAACAGCGAGGATTATATCCTCTTTCAGTGCCCAAAGTTTCGTCTTTTTTTTTTCCAAAAGAATAAAATCTTTCGGGGTTATATATATATGGCGTCTGTGTTTTTGTCGCCAGGACTATATGAGCAAACGCGCCGATTTTAATAAACGCTGCATAGGAGACTTCCCAATGGAAATCACCCTGAAGTCATAATATTTAAACTCCGTTTTCATCAACAGCAACATGGCAGGCCGCAGGAAACCTATGACGTAGAAGTAACAATGGAGCTACTCAGTACAAAACCCTGAAATACTCTTACGAATCTCTGTATGTGGCAAAAACGGCTGCTTAAAGCACAGTATAGGCAAATATCCAACATGAACAGTCGTTGTAATTCTGCTTGAGAAAAGTGAAAAGACAAGATACTACAAATCCCTGTGACTTCATACGACAGAGTCCTTTCCAAGAAGCTGATAGTCGTTCAGCTAATCAAGATATTCTCTGTCTTCTACAGAAATTGGAATTTCATTAACTTGTGCTTAAGTGTTCCACAAATCTGAAAGCCTGTGCAGCATTTCGTAACATGTAGTCTGTTTTCACTGCGATGGGCCGTCGCTCCGTCCAACCTGAAATCTATAGGGTCACCCCTTATCAGCTGTCCGTGACCGTATTATTTAATAATTTATATTAATAGTCATCCAAAGTATGTTGAAGCAACTTGTGGTCGCGTCACGCTGTGGTGGCAACAAACAAGGTTAACGTGGACAGAAATTAACAACTATGCATAAATTAAACAATCTCGTCATAATACTTGTTTATTCTGGCAATAAACAATGACGGTGAAAGCAGTGGATGCAATGTTAAAATGTAAAACCTTCCGTAAAGGCACAGACGGGGAAGTAGATGTATAGCTCTACTCTTTCTACAACCTCGGCGCTAGATGGGGTGGGTAGTCAACGCAACACCCAGACCGCTTTAACTCGGGAATAACCCGTGCCCGTTGTACAGGAGGCCGGATGGGCCCCAGGGCCGGTCTGGAGGGTGCAGAAAATCTCGCCTCACCCGATATTCGATTCCCGGACCGTCCAGCCCGCAACCAGTCGCTATAACGACTGCGATATCCCGGCCCTGCACCAAGCAACGTTAATTAGTCATGCCGACTTCAGCTGTAAGTAGATCACATGACAGAGCTCAAGAATGTTGAACCGCCCAATATCTTGTCTAAATTGGTTCCATTTTCCGGGAATCAGTTCAGTAACCGATAACATTAGACATATCGCAGTCGTATCTATTTGTACACGGCTGACGTCCCAAACACCTGGCACAACGCGCGTGCAAAGATAATGCAGTCGTTGCAATGATATGGTTATGAACTGTACGAGATTACGAAGAACCGCTGTAACCTACCTCAAGACAAAACATATTGTGATTACACGTTAAAGAAGAGAAGCTACAAGAAATCTTAGAATCGATTCACAGATTTCTGAAACGTGAATGCGTAGTGATCAGGACACGTAGTTCAAGTATTCCTGTAGTTCTATTAGTTCCTGTAGTTCTGGTCGGAACAAGTTTGTGTGAACAGAGCATGGCAAGGCGTAAAATATAACAACAACAATAACAAAAACAGACAACAGCAGTAACATAATATAATAATAATAATAATAAAGTCAGTTCCCAACTGCATCGGACAATTGGACTGATCCAAGCCCATCATAGAAATACATTTTGAAGTAACAAAAATAAAGACCCGAAGTCGCCGATATCAAAACCCGCCACTGAACAAGGACCTGAAACAATTTCAAGCATTTCTTTTTCCAAATTCCTACCTCTCTCATATCAACCTTGCTATTACCGTCGCATTTCTTCCTTCATCTTACAAAAGGGCATCTTCTAAGAGGTGGTCCCATTTGTGTCTCCCTCATTCTGGAAACTACCGTGACAATCTTCGTAGCCTGAACAAAACACAAAATGCCCCAGTATGTGGCTTTGCTCTTTCTTAGTTCAAAAACTCCTCTCAAAACGAAACCTTGATAATGACCTTACATAACAAATTTACACCACAGATGCTCTCTGCAACGTAATACGTAGACTTCTACAAGGTGTTTTCTACTTTCAAAGTATCATACGGTTTGACGATACTCATTTTAAAGTAATTTTGTTTCCCTCAGTACAGCTACAGTGGTATCTGGTTCCTTCGGAATGACCCTTTCGAAATAGCATCACAAGTGAGCTTCCCTGCTGACACACAGGTCCACAAGCTTCTTAACAAACTGAGTCCTCCCTAAGAAGCTACCAGGTCCTGAGCGAGTCAAGTAATTCCCCGCGTTTAATGGCATCCGAAAGTTCATTAGCGCATTTACAAGCGCCCACCACCTCCCATCCCACTTCTTGAAGGCCAATTTTAATATTACCCTCCAAACTACGCCTAAGTACTCCAAGCGTCTTAAACCTCGTAACGTGGAAGGCTACAGCACAACGCCCCATATACGCTCTGACACGGTTTTTTGACTATGTTCTTACGTTCGCTAAGTTTAGGGATGTTGTAGTTTAACGTACTCAGCGTTGTAGCGCGAATATTCTTTTTTTTTTTTTTGGTATAACAGAGGCACTTTCCCCACAGTACTGGTTGTATTTCACAGTTGTGTTTATCACTACTACATGCATGACCCTGTCATGAAACGTTAAAACTAAGGGTGAAATGCTCGTACGTTCCATTGTGAGTGTAAGGTGCACAGTTCGGGACCCAGCTTTGCGTCTAAACAAAGTGTGTCAGACTTACCCATTCCAGTCTTCCTGTCCACCTCATCATCGCAGATCCGAGTCCCAGATTACCGTGTACATTTCAAAATGAGTTGTGTCACTAAACTGGTAAAGTTTACACTGTATGTAATTTAAATGTGCCTCATAATAATGCCGAGAGGAAAAGGAAGTTTACAACGTAAAAAGCTAAATTTGTCCCTCTCCACGCCATCAAGGCTTATAGGAGGAGTAGTAGTATAACTCCACTTTTTTTTACCTCGGCATGAGGTTGTGCCGTGTCTCCTCAAGGAAGAAACCGCCCCGCAGTAACCTCGGCCTCTAATCCTTACCTTTAATGTCGACCTCGTCCTTTCATCTCCACCCTTTCCCTTAATCTCAAAACCTCCCTTTCTCCTATTATTGCCCCGTTGGTGGAAGAGCAGTCTACGATCAACCGGCCTACTGGAAAGTGTGTATTCTGAAATTAGTCTCGGCCTGAAGTCGATAAGAAATTCTGTTTGGCATTATTGGGACTCCACGATCACAAGGTGGAGAAGAATGTTCAAATCCACACCCCCGCCGATTTCTCCCTGGGAAAAATGCCGGACTTGACGGCTTTGGAGAAGAGATAACTTCTACTTGCTGTCGAGATCCGAACCCAGGAGCGTCCAACCCGTAGCAATTCTCTGCACCTAACAGACCCCAGCAGTTCCCAAAGTTTACAATGTACTAACACAATTGACAGGAACAGCTACAGGACAAAATGTATAGCAGAATTTCATCTGGCTCATCAGTTCCACTACAGACTGTTGTGGAAAAGGTTATGAGCTTATGGTTCGGTCCCCCAGTTCAGTGTTTCTTAACCGCCGGGCCGCGGCGCGGTACCGGTCCCTGGCATCAATTATACCGGGCCGCGAGAGATTCCTAGTTTAAACGTAATTTTTTATTTGTCAACATGCCACACCTTATACACAAGTGTACTAATACTCTTTATGGTTACGCAATAAATAATTATTAAAACTTACGTTAGTTTAATGCATGAACTTAAAAAAAAATAGGGAATGTACTGACGAGTAAATCTGTTGGGCCCGGGCCCTCGTCTTATGAAAAAAGAATTTACCGGGCCGCGGTCTCACAAAGGTTGAGAAACACTGCCTTAGTTGATTACCTGAGCGACTACTGGATTCTAAAGAAGCCATCTCCTCCGTGGTTTATTAAGTCAGCAGCAGTGGCGTCTCGGGGTCTCCCTTTGGACCATCCAGTCACCAAATTATGCTCCATAAAACAGGAAGTTCATTGTACCAGTCCAACTGGCTACACAAAGAATCCTGCAGTGGTCAAGATGCAGAATTCTTCCAAATTTCGAACAATCATACTTCGCTAAGTAACTTCGTTTGGGTCCATGGAAAGGAAGTGAGGAAAGGAGCATTCAAATACTGCAGCAGTTCGGTGGTCTATCGTATGCGTGAGTGCATTTACAATGAACAGAGACACGTGGCAGGTAAACAGGTGTCTACCAAACAAAAACCTGAAACTGGCTTAACCACTCATACAGAATAATCCGCGTGTCTATGAATGTAAGCAGTCTGGCCTTCGGATCCCGGAAGGAGGCAGAGAAGTCTCTCTTCACCGAAAGGTCCAAACTGGCTCTGCAGCCCACCCGTACTTCTACTCAATGGGTACCAGAGTTCTTTCCCGGAGGTAAAGAAGCCGGGATGTGATGTTGACCACCAACTTCCTTCTAGAGCGGAGGTTAGGGTTCAGCGTCTCTACCCCTGTGCTTGCTCTCTATGCCTTCATGGTGTAGGCAGGGACAATTATATGGAAGTAAGAATGTACTTGTATACATAAAGTAAATGAATACTATTATGTACATTTGTATAAATTTGTATACATGTATATATGTGTGTGTGAACCAATATATGCATGCTAGCTTCACGTACCTACGTGATTATATGTATGTATTTGTGTATGTATGTATGTATGAATGAATAACGAGGGTCAGTCAGAATATAAGTCTACATGGCGTATAATACGGTAGTAACTAAACAACCCATACCGTTTAGATGCGGCAGATTCGTCGCCACGCGATTATCATTGTATGTAGCGCTGAAGCAAAATCTTTGATGGTCATAAATGTAAAGAAGTTCCCGAGATGGGAACAGCTGCGACACGACGGCCGATAGCACAGTACACGGACTTGTATCCACAGTTCGTCCCGCGATGTAATAAATGCCTCAGTTGTGGCGAGAACCTCGTGGGAAAACACTGGGATAACAGTAGAATTATAGCAGGATTACTTCCTCGAAGTGCCTGTCATTTTGCATGGTGACCTGCAAACGAGTCTCACAAACCTTACCGCCCTCCTGTCTCAGTCACATGATTGTTGCTCCTAAGCGAGCTAGACGAATACTGGCACCCTCCACCCTCTGCTTACAGAGAGACGCCGATCTGCGAGCAGAAGATTTCCTTATAACCGCAGCCTAGGCTCGCCAATGTTACCCGCGTCTGAAGTTGCAGACTTTGTGGAATTAATCCTGCTATACATCATAAATGTTGTTAACAGAGGTGACAATAAATAACGTAAATATATGCATCGCAAACTAGTGTTCTACCGGACACCCTTATAAATCTTAGTAATTAACCAACTTAATGCACAAAATCTTTTATAATAAGTTTATTATATGCCTCTACATGTTTCGAGCACTATGTGCTCATCATCAGGTCAAATTGTATTATACAGCATCTGGTATCATCACACTCTGTAGGTGGCCTTCCGGTGCACAGGCAGACAGAGGTCCTCTCCAACCTGTGCACCGGACGGCAACCTACAGAGTGTGATGATACCAGATGTTGTATAATACAATTTTGACCTCCTGATGATTAGCACATAGTGCTCGAAACATGTAGAGGCACATAATAAACCTATTATAAAACAAGATTTTGCGCATTAAATTGGCTAATTACAAAGATTATACTGAGATGCACGGTAAAAGAACCCATATAAATGTATATTTATATACATACATGAACGTAAGAATGTGTGCTATATGCACGAGGCATGCACATTAATGTGACATACGTACGCGCAACGCGCAAGCGTTTGCTAAAGCATGTGCAGTATATAGGTTCACTTACGTACACACACACACACACACACACACACACACACACACACACACGTCTCACGTCGTACTGAGTCCACTGATTTCATTTTACTTCGTGATTGCATTCTTTCAACATTGAAAGCTATGGTATCCGGGCGTATGATACAACGTAGATACGCAATTACATACAAACGTTTCGGCAGAACCTTCTGTAGCCATGTACAGGAAAGATAATTGTTGTGACAGTTTTCTCTGACATGTTAGCACATACCAGGTTAATCTGCCAAATTACACTGCGTCACAATACAGAATGACCGTAATATTACTGCAGTAACGAGAACTTAAATTCCAGCATTTCAACAGGTCATTTCACTTCTTCTTAGACCACACAATTCTCTCTTTCCTGTGGCGCTGCGGCCCAACGCCGGCCATGGTCTCCTCATTCTTGAGGTTTCTAGATCACACACGACGCATCACAGTCGGTAGGACTCCTCTGGACGAGTGATCAGCTCGTCGCAGAGACCTCTCCCTGACAACACACAACACTCACAAACAGAAAAACAACCATGCCCCCGGTGGGATTCGAACCCACGATCTCAGCAGGCGAACGGCAGCAGACCTACGTCTTAGACTGCGCGGCTACTGGGACCGGTGGACCATACAATTAAAACTGATATTTAAAAACTAACGTCTGCTATGGACAGGAACAATTGACACGTTCTTTAGAACACAGCCATGAATCTTCTGCTCTATCTTCTATCAGCTTCTCAAGAAGGACTCTGCTGTGTGAAGACTGTCATGTAAATAAACATAACAATAATACAGCTGTCCAATGCTAAGAGTCTCTTCTGACAAGCGGCTGTGTTGCGGTCACTCTACACATGCACATGAACTTTCGTGCTACTTTGTGAGAAAGTTTCGCACCTACAGTACCTGTGCTAAGCCGTTTCCTAGAACGTCTCTATGACCTAGCAGGCAGTCTTACAGTAAAAATTGCCTTTTGTAGTCCTGAAGTGGCGTTGCGCCGTGTACCAACGGCAAGTTTTGATCGTTAGTAAGTCTACTGTCTATGAATACATATCTACATATTTTACTAAGGCAGGTTTAAAATAATTATTAAAATTATAGAGAAATTGTTTTGCTTCATCCTGACTAGGAATACTGTTTAGATTTGGCATCTGAAATGTGTGTCTTATAACATGGAAGATAAAAACCAATATTTCGGTGAAATCTGCTGTGTGCATCATGAAGGAAGAATTCTATCTTGAAGAAGTGGAGAGCAGATGTTTCAAAAACAAAACTGGTTGGCTTCCCTGTCAACCAAACCGCACAATTTTATTCCATAAAACCCCAAGTATCAACAACACCTCTAGCCACAAAGAAAAAATTGTATCCGTACAGCCAGTGTTCTCTGTACTTGGAAATTGAGCGCCCTTTAATAGAATTCAATCTAACTGAAACACCAATAACTGCATAAAATTCTCAAAAGGTAGCCCTTTTGCTAAGGTCTCACGCTTTTCGATTCTCTATAGCTGTACTTACTGTTTTTGTTAATCACTCCCTATACTTGATATCTAATTGCTTTCTCTTCTAGACCTTCTTATATTACTGCTTCTAGTAACAAAATACGTTCATACGCTTGTACGAAATCCTTACACTGCAGACCGAGGGACAGAAAATGAAGGTGATTAGGCGATAGTGCCTTCCGAAGACATATCTACAGTCGCATTTTAGTTCGCGTGATGTTAACTGTAAGAAATGACACGGGAGGGTTGTTGCTGTAGGTCAGTTTGTAGCACATTGTCCACCTCACTGATTCCTGTGTACAATATTCTTACATAATCCACGTGTTGTGGACTTACAACACATTTCTGCTATGAAGTCGACTCTGTTTTTCCTCTTTCAGGAAGTCTTGTTTCGCAAGGCAGACGGCACTAGTAGATATACGCGATAGGTCTCAGTATTATTGTTTTTTAACTACTGCAGATGACCCGTCTGATTCACTGGACCTACAATTCGATATATGGTGGCTGATGAGGATATCAAATGCAAAGGATATTCGCGTCGCTCCATTGATGTGTGGGTTTATTGCTTGCTTGGTCAATGACCGATAAAGAATACTTGAAATGTAGCTTGTGGCAGCTAAACTGAGAACTTAACACACTTTCCAAGTGCACTAACGTGTAAGACTTATTTATACCTATTCGCGATTAAACTAATAGCATATTAAATATGTAAAAAATTAAATTTGAATGTTCTAATTTTCTGGGATATGACGTCTTGTCGATTGGTACGTTTTACTGGTGTTTTGGAGTAGTGCACTGCCTCCATCTTCAGGTTCAAAAAGTTTATCCCCCTTAACCAAAACGCGCGGAGACTTGCAAGTTCACCACATCCGCTGTATGAACCTCAAACATCACGATATTAATTTCCATTCAGTTCCGGAATTCTCGTCATCCATGTTTTGTTAATGACGCGAGGTAAAGAAAATGCATGACGTTAAGACATCCGGTGGGCGCGGTGGCATATCTCATTCTTAACTTCAGCATTAGGTTGAAGTAGTCAGCTCCACGTCCCGGCCGTTTTATGTGTGGGGAAATATCCCCAGTATGCATTGAATAGGACACTGGCTCGGCCCCAGACCCGGTCTGGACGCTTTTGAGAAGAGAAAAAATCTGTTGGTCCTGAAGTGAACCGAATCGAGATTCCGTAGTTGTCCAGCCCGTAGCCGATACAAAATGCCGATGCACTGTCTTGGTTTGCTGACCACGTGAAGACTGCTGTATACGGAAACTGCTGTTTTAACTTAAGTTTATACTATTCTGACATGAAATGCCACATTATCTGATACACACATACCAGACTACACGGCGTCACATCCTACAAGAACGTAACATTAATAGTCATCACCTCGTAGCCTTGTATCCGATGTAAATCTACCTGCTGTTTTGTATGAGTGTGAAACTGCAGAAGCAGGCAATGTATTTCTCACCTCTAACGGAAAGGGAGCAGGTAGGATGGCATATTGTGCTGACCAGCTACGGACTGGGCAACCGAGCGATCGTGGTTGCATTCCCGGCGGGGAAAATACGTTTTCCTCTTCTTGTCAAAAGCTTCAACAGCGGCTCTGGGGCCCAACCAGCTTCCTGCTCAAGGGTGACGCGCGGTATCTCCCCAGGGGTAAAAGCGGTCGAGGCGTAAATCTGAACACTCACCTCCGTTTGTTACCGGAGTTAATAACGAGCAACTTCATGTTGTTACTATTCCATGTCTTCGTGACACACGCTGGGACAGCTTTTACTTTATCAGAGTATGCGAAGATTCATTATCGCGTTCAACAGCCCGCCAGAGAACCCCACAAATAAAACGTACTTGAGGCACAATTTCCGATACAAGCTGCGTCAATGTTAGTTATTAATACGGCTGCAGTTATGTACCGATTTGTCCATTCATACACAAAACTCCGAAGGCTTCATTATGGGGATGAATTTGTTCACTGGGGCCCTGTTTAGGTTATGATATTTAATTCTGTATTCGGTATATTAGTACAGATTTAAACGAAAGCGCTGAGTCATAACCCTGCCATACTGGTCTTATACAATTTTGATACATTTCTCTACAGTTCTGAAAGTTGCCACGTACGAAGCTGTGTTCACTGACCTTTTTAGGCGCGATTCGGCTGTTAACTTCGTCAGCTCCACGTCGTTTCAGGCTTCATCCGCGGTGTAAACGAGATTTGCTCTCTTTTTGGATAACTCGCAGGGTAGGATGGTAATTCCTTACCTGATTTCTTGGCCCTTGAAGATGGGACCGATAGGTTGTCCCGAAACGTCGGTAAGGATTAACAAATGCACGTCGTGTAATATCCCAGATGAGCGCAGATTCCGTCACGTCTGTCTGTTGTCTGTCCGCACGTTAGAAGTGCGACTCCCCTGGGCAGATTTTTATCGAAATGGTGACTTTCATAAAGAAAATCTTTTGAGAAACTCCAAATTAACTTAAAATCGGACATGAATTTCTGGCAATTTGCAATAAAAACCTAAGTGTGTTTCATATTGTTGGTCGCGACATATGTAGCGCAACAACAGTGAGAACGCATTGCTTTACTTCCTTGGCAATTGTTTCAATATTTACTACGTTGTTGACGGTGACCTACTTTCATCAACAATACAGAGGGAAGGCACTGTAGCGTTTCCAAGGCAACAGTGGTGCCACGAAGGCACCACAATATTACGTTATACGTGCTTTGCCTACCTTGTTTGGTAGTGATTTGCTTCTTCTTATATCGCTTCTTTTAAGTCCGTCTTTAGAAAATTTACAGTTAAAATCTTCAAGCACGTGTGTGCCAAATTTAATAACAATAGATTTTACGCTTGCGTTGCAAAAAATCTCCGTTAATTAACACTGAGAAATGAGTCTTATGACGTATCTTAAATATGTGTACAGTACAAAATAAAACGAATAAAGTAAACGGCACTGTATAGGATGGAGGGCGGGGGGGAGGGAAGCGAACGGGAATCCCGGAGTTTGCCGAAGCAAGTCAGCACGGCTCGGTTAACTGTGGAAGTGGGTCAGTTGTGCGAGGCATGCGCAATGCAGACCAATGGCCATTGACCTGGGACATGCAGTTGTTATCGCAACGTAGCTACTAGTCAGCTCAAAGACACCACGCTACTTTTCTGCGTGAAGTTCTAACCAACTTCATGAGTCGTGTTAGTAATTTCTTATCACCAAAAGTGTTTTTTTTTTAATTTTCCTTCTTAGTCGGAAGTTTCATGTGCGCTGTCCCGCGTCACAGTCAGAAAACAAATATCACTGTTTCCGAGTGTTCACTGAACGACACTAAAATTGCAGAGGGTTGGTGATACATGAATGAACGAGTACTAAACATTAATAGAATGATACTGACAAGGTTAAATCGAAGTACTAGCGAAAAACCATATTCCAGCGCCACTTTGTCCAACAGAAATGGCCTGGGATTGAACCGTGGGTATGCGGTGAGAGAGAGAGAGGTCGGCGACTAACCGCTTTGAGCCATGGCATAGCCAATATTTATCACAAATTCATGAAATTTTATTATGATAGATAAAAGTTACAAGATCTTTAAACGTTTTCTTGTTTCTTAGTCTGAGCTCTTGTACCCACTCATTTTAAAGTTATTGTTGCACATTATTATACCCAGTGACACACACACACACACTGTAGGACTCCCCTGGACGAGGGATCGGTCCGTCGCAGAAGCACGCTGTTGATGTTACTAGATTCATTTTAATAGTCCTTGGCATTTTTAAAATCGCCGTTTGGTTTTACCGCTGTGCGCACAGTAAATTATTTTAACACAGTTGCAGTGTAGCGATTCAAGTCATGGTTTAACTTCGAAACTTAATAAATCAAAATACAATCACTTTTGTGGAAAAAAAAAAAGCGACGTGCATAGTTACGGACTTAAACACACTGCTTAGTTCTGTGGCGCAACGGCCCTAATAGGACCTAGTAGGACACCTTATCTTTGAGGCTACTAGATGACATGCGGTTATACACACGCGCGCGTAAATCAGGAATTCTCTGAAATCGCAACGCAACACAGCGATCACAAGGCAGGAGTGCCCATGCCCTCAAGGGTATTCGAAATCACGATCCCAGTAATCAATTTGCCGAAGACCTACGCCTTAGACCGCACCGCCAACGGGATCAACCACACACTCACACACACACACACACACACACACACACACACACCTAGGTAGGCCGACGCACGCACACATACATACATCTCGAGCAAGACAGACGAAGCGGTGACGCTTCTGTCTGTGTTTGTGAGGTACCAGTTTCGAATCTCGCTCTGATGACCGGCTATACTGAGATTTTCAGTGGCTTTCCTCAGTCTCTCCAGGCAAATTGCCGTATAGTAAATTAGGTCACGACCGCTTCCTTTCACGCCATTTTCAGTTTAACGTACCCAAACACTTGACGCCATATTGTGTTGAGTTGCAGACAGCTTCGTCGTTAAATACACAGCAAATATTACTACTGCATGCATGTACTGCTTACTGCATAGGTATGAAAGGAAATAATTATCCCATTGAAAATGATGTCAAACATGACTGTAACAGTAAACAACAGTCTCTACTAAAACACAAACACCTAACTTAACCTAACCTAAACTACACATGCATTCATTCATATATGAAATATGCAGCAAAGTGTTTGAATTAAAATGTTTACACAGTAGTTTCTCCTATATTATATTTGTGAGTTCCACGACGTTGAAGAGCCTCGTTCTAGTATTGTGTGTTTTGACACAGAGAATGGTAGGTTGGTACCGACGTTTCGGGAGAACATACTGTTACCATCTTCAGGCTGTAAGTAGGTTCCTTCAATTCATTAGTACCATCTACAAAGTCACAACCTATAGTACCACATTATGAAATTCGTAACCATTTGTAGGTGGCTGTAACCATACGGCATCATTTTTTGAGGATGTCACATGGTTTGCTGTGAAACGCGCAACCATTGAGTAATTCCTAGAAGCCAACCAAATATCGCACAGTTTAAAACTTCAGAGATTAAACTTCTACAGGCGATGACATTAGGAAAGGCGGTACAAAAATAAGTACACAACGCGTATGTTTTCAGTTTACAGAGGGCTAGAGTGACCTGATCTTTTGTACGGGAGTGTAGTAGTGTTGGTTGGTAGCGCTGTGTCGGTTGGCAACACATAGAACTTTATACAACGTGTCCGCTGATAGTTAAAACGTGGCGACTTGACTGGAACAGTGGTCCAAAGAGGATATCCCTGCTGTAATTTTTTTTTTACAGCTAGACGACGGGGAAGAAGTGATGAATCGTCAAAGTGTGGCGAAATGGTTTTCAGAATTCAAACCCGGTCGAGTTGGGAAGGAAGTGGCAGAACGACAACAACAAACATCCCCAAGAGCAAAGCACGTGCTCAAGCAGCCATCTTGGATAATAGAAGAGTGACTGTGAGTGAACTTGAGCACGATTTGGGTCTTTAGTCAGGAGTGTCCAGGAGATAGGCTTCCACATAGTTTGCGCGCAATGGGCTTCGCGAGCACTATCGGCAGACCACAAGGTACAACGAATGGTTAGTGCTCTTTCATTCCTCTAACAGTACGCCATTCATGGTCATGAATTCCTCAAACCCATTCTCACTGGAGGCGAGACGTGTTTTCACCACCACTCCCCCACGATAAAGCGTGCAAGCATGTAGTGGAAAAATCCCCAGTCCTCGCGATCTAAAAAAATTCAGGATGCGAAAATATGCTGGCAGAGTGATGGCTACGGTGTTTTGGGACCGCAAGGGTGTGCTGTTCGTGGATTTCATGGAAAAATTTGCAACAATCAAAGCAGTGTCATATTGTGCAGCCCTATAACGGTTATGAGCAGCCATTCAACGACAACGCCCCGCACTGCTCACAACAGGTGTTGTTTCTGCAGGATAACGCACGGCCACACGTAGCGACTCTTATCACAAGTCTTGCAGCGCTTCGGGTGGACAAACTTGGAACATCAGCCATACAGCCTAGGCCTAGCGCCGAGTGATTTTCAAGTCTTTCCCGCTATTAAGGATCGTCTTTCTGACCACAAATTAGCAGGTGAAGAAGACGTGAAAACATCTGTTACCAGGTGGTTTATATCAGGGTGCCCAGAATTCTACGAAGCAGGAATTAACACACTAGCCCCACGGCTGGACAAATGCCTTAATCTTGGTAGGAACTATGTTGAAAAATAAAGTGGTAAGTACAGATAATCCATACTGTCTCTTTTGTTCAAAATGGCATTATATACATTAGAATATATGCCTTGCAAACTTATTTTTGGACTGTCCTTATTTCCATTATTTCACACTTCGATTACTTTATTACTTTCCTGAATCTTATATGACGGACTGGTAATTATTTATACCGTTTTATTAACGTTAAACAAATTATCTCTCGCAGTTTACTGGGTTCTAAGAAGAGTGCTCGTTTCTGTAAACACCACTTAAACAAATGTCATTTGTAACGCAGCTGCAGTTTGTTTTCTGGGAGGTAAGAACATGTTATTAATGTGGGTAGAAGGCTTTGTGGTTTTATACAAAGATATAGACATTTCAGATGAACTATCTACAAGAATACAGTGCGGCATATCCTGAAGACACAAGTCTTCACAAACGCTGCTGTCACGATTTCACATTACTTGAACACGTTACTTCAAAAGCTATGGACATTACAACCCATAAGTTACCACAAGCACCGCCTGCTTTGTCATGAAAAAGCTTTGCATTTTGTCCACAGAGCTTAATTGTGTGCATCTTATGAACCTGTCGTTTTAGGCGCGTTCAGAAACTTGCGAAAATCGACTATTAGCTTTGACATGACTATACAAGAGTTCTGTATGTGTGCAAGCCCATATTTAAAAGTCCTATACAGTGATACCTCGGCTAACGAAGATAATTTGTTCCGGAATCTCATTCGTTAGCCGAAACACACATACAGACGGAAAAGATGAGCTCCTGGAAAGGCCCGACCGTTCATGTTTGCTGCTTTACGTTAGCGCGCGCACCCACTAAAATATTCGTTAGCCGAGTCCGAAAAACAGCGAAAAAAATCTTCGTCAGCCGAAAAATTCGTTACCAGGGTCACTCGTTAGCCAAGGTATCACTGTATCTGCACACGGGGGACCGCGGTAGCACAGTGGTTAAGGTGCTGTGCTACAAATCGGAAGGTCGCTGGTTCGATCCCAGCTGGTGTCAGTGGATTTTTCATTGACATAATCCTTCCGGT
>Ga0136643_10008061_pt1 | contig 15335 bp, 11 predicted proteins | sample TergutLab28metaG_FD_96883 | JGI IMG/M metagenome (GOLD analysis project Ga0136643, IMG submission 96883) | Labiotermes labralis P1 segment gut microbial communities from Petit-Saut dam, French Guiana - Lab288 P1 (version 3) (version 3) | ecosystem: Host-associated > Arthropoda: Insects >... | reverse complement strand
TTCACATTCATTATTACTAACAAAACTTATTATTTCACACGTCTCACTCTTTGTTGTCTCACCTGTAATCTAACCCCCAATGGTATTATGACAACACACTGCACACCTTCTTAACATGTTCGGTAAATATCCAATGGAAAGTAAACATATATGTATGTATGTATATTTGTATGTATTAAGTTCAGATTCTGTCTAGGACATTAACGTTAGTACTCATGGCTTGTTACTACGTTTTTCTGTCTAAGTACGCTGTGTACTGTACTGATGAACTGTACATTCCGAGCAAATAGCATTCTTGTATAAATTTGATTTGACTTATTTCCGTATAATTATCATAAGTATTTTATTGTAATGACTCTGTCTGTATTATATATTGTTTATACCAGACAAGTTCTATATCCACTTCAGTGGATCTCTGGAATACTAAATGAATGAATGAATGAATTGTATGTAACTGAATGAGTTAGGAGGAGATAAGGATGGAGATGAAGTACCAGTGTGAAAGTAGGCAGTAATGGCTGATTTCAAGAAATTGCTCAGACATTTGTCTGGAAAATTTAAGAACCCCTAATTAACTGTAAACCAACTAAGATTCAAACCACCTATCTCCCAAATACAAGGTCAGTGAGTGACCACTGTTTTTGGTGCTTGTCATTTCCTGTCTGTTTACAGGTTTCTTGGACCCATCTTCAGAGAGTGAAGACATTGCAGTAGGAACCACTATTGAACTGCCTTACTGGCTTGCACAGTCACTATGCTCTCGAAGACGCAACATAGTTACGGTTGAGATACCAAAAATATATAAAGAACCATACAGGTCAGTTGTAAAACATGACATATATACACATATATTGGGTCTGTTATTAGTAGCCAAGTCAGAGATGATGGTTGACTGGATGGATGGATGGTGCTTGTAACATATACAGGGAGGCAGCATCTGGCTACACAATTTTGGTTGGAGAACCTGCTGGGACTAGACCACTTGAGACACACTGGTTTTGATTAAAAGATAATATTAAAATGCGTTTTAAAGGTATGGTTTCTGAAGTTCTGGAAGGGACTTGACTTGGGATAGGGTCATGTAACAGGCTCTGGTAATGAACCTGGAGGTCCTGTAAAAGGCAGGTAGTTTGCTGACTATCTGATCGACTTTCAGCTTCATTTGGAGAACTGTGCACCATGTATATGGTTATTATAACTTTGCCAGGTCAACTTCATAGCTATATTTTGAATAGTCTTCCTCCATACGTGTGTGTGTGTGTGTGTGTGTGCCTAAAAGAATATTTTGGGATTCATTATTGTCCCTGTCTCTTGATATAGGTTAACCACATTTCTCTGTAGTAATATATTTTTCATTTACAGAATAAATATTTTAGTTCCTGTCTTATAGAAGTATATTGGTATTGCCATTTACTATTACAGTTAACTGTACTGTCAAAATACAATCTTAACACATTCATATTCTATACAAGTCAGGCTTGTTGTGTGATCATAAAGATTATTATCAGGGGTGACATGAGAACACCAGTGTGCACTATTTAAGGTTTGCAAGGTAGAAACATACAGATCCAATACACATACACATAAATTATAATTATTTAACTACTTTAAAATACCGTGTCTCTCAAATGAACAGCTTTGTTTGGTAACTCATAAGATTCCTATATATTCTGGCTTTTCATGGGAACATTTCTGCTGCTAGATTTATAGTGCAGCCAATGTGGAAACTTACTGACTGGTTTTGACTGGTTTTCTTGGATTCCATTTTTTGTTTCAAATTGTGTATGATCTCCAAGTTTTCAAATCTGCTGCTTTATTTTTTACCTTTATTTAAAAGTCCTATGTAGAATTAAATGCTTTAAACTTTATTTGAAAACTTGGTCAGATAGTTTTCATATTCAGCTTGTTCATTTTGTAGCCACCGTTTTGTCTTGCGGAATGTATGACTTGTTTGCTGATCCATGTATATTGTTCTGTGGTGTTTTGTGTGTGTCTGTGAGCACATGCATGCACGTGGACCTCTGTGTACACACTCTTCAGGAAAAATGTTTGAAATAACAGAATATTGTTTGTTGTTGTTTTCTGTGGTAATGACATGTTTTGAGTAATGAAACTGTATTAACGTGTAGGAGATCATTGTTGATAGGCTGGAAAAATAAGAGGGATGGGAAAGGAATAATGGAGCAAGGATGCATGAAGGTAAATATTAAGATGTTTGTTTAACAAATAGTATATTCTATTTGAATATTTGACAGGATGCAGGAATTTTATTTTATTTTATCCGTATTCTATTTATTTATTTGCAGGTTTGTGTTTGCTGGTAAAACTGGCTGATTGAGAGTTGTTTATTCACTAAAAGTCTGTTTGCTTATTCATTCATTGTCATAATCTGAAATTTGGTTCGATTCTTGGAATGTATAATGACATTACAGGTTCTGTACTGTTGACTGGCGGAATGCCTGAAGGATTCAGGTGGATGAAAGTGGTCATATTCTGTTTAATATGTTAGTCCAGAATTTTTCCAGAGAAATAACTCCCTCTGTCTGCATGCTAGGTCTTCAGGCTGCAATTCTGATCTGGGGCCTCCTGTATAAGAAGTGAGATTGCGTCCCCAAAACAGTGGAAAACAGCCCACTTCCTCATTGTCCCTGCATGTAAAAGCCATTTCAACCAAATTTTAGAACAGTGGACTTGATTGATTTTGTGTGCATGTTAGTTAGTTGGTAAGAAGGTATTTCAGAAGAAGGGTAGCATGGGATAAAGTTAAGAGCAGACCGATTATGAAACATTTGTCCACCCATTCAGGTGAATATTTTATCTTCATGAATTCTTCATAAGACTTGATTCATGGAACATACAGCTGGAGTACTGGACTTCTGATTCACGTGGATAAAAATTATGCAAGTAGTATAAATGTAGTTTTGGAAATGTTTGTGACACATTTTAAAACTTGTGTCATACTCGCAATGGGATGGCGTGTTCTGGGAATATTGTGGGTCATAGATCATGATTTGAATGGTGTAAATCATAAGTAATCTACATGCTAATTATTGAATATAGTATAAAAGTGAAAAAGTATGATAAAAACTGAATAAAATTATTGCAGTAACCTCTCCCTGTTATGTTTATTAGAAGAGTGACTAACATACACCAAGCTTCTTTACTGTTTGCAGGGACATTTTGAAAGCAGATGCATGTGTTGTTGACCTTCATAAGTTTGGTTTGTTCTTTTATGAATTTGGCACTTACCTGTCTCAGCTAGAACACCGTGACTCAGCAGCAATTGGATCTGTACTTGTACAGGTAAGTTTGCAGTTCTATTGTGGAACCGTCTTGAAGAACTGTTCATAACTGTCCTTCTTCAATTATAGTGTGCAGATATTATTTGACTTGTTACAGATGGGTTACAGGTTATAGGTGGTCTAGTTAATTTTAAAAGTAAAGTTGTCTGGTACATGCATGAAGGCACTGACGAGTAGAGTTAGAGCTCGTTCACTCTCAAAGTGAGTGTCTAGTTAATTTTAGTATTGGTATTAGATATTTCATTTAAAGTTTCTTGATATACAGATATTTCGTATGCAGTGCTGTTTAGACCAAACCAGAACATATGTCTTGGGATGAGATAGCAAGGTAAAATGTTCAGTTCAATTTTTGGGCACAGCAGAGCCCTTGACCTAGAGAAGTAGCAGGCACTGTGGGCATGTAATAATGATTGTACTCATAAAACAAATAAGGTTTAAGCCCTGCATGCATGAATCCTGGGTCACTTGGGTGGCTAAACTTTGTATGCTGGTATTTAGTATTTGTGGTTATTCAGTGTGGAAATTGCTTCATGTCATTTTTCTAGCACATATAGTTTAGAGTGGTTTCTAGATTTTTGGTACATTTTCGTGCACTTGGTTGAAACCATATCAGTGGTTGGATATTGAGACTATTGTGTATTCAATAGCAAGTCTTGCTACTGACTTCTCACACCTGGTGACTTGCTCTTGATTTCAGATTCATGCAAGCAAGGCCAAAATCTTTAACAGAGATGGTACTACCACCTTAAGTAGAATGCTGTATTTAAATAGACATTTCTTCCTGTTATAAATCAATTTTACTATTGTCAAAAAAATCCCCTTTGCATTTCACCCCTAACTTCCCTTGCACCTAAACTTTCCCTTCCACCCAGCATGCCTTTGCCAACTAGAACTTGCAGGTACAGTAGTATAAGGATATGGGGTACAATTAGTGTTAGAATTGTGTGGGTCACATTCAACAGATTCCTAGCCACATCACGACAGAATTATGAATGTTGTGTTGTCAGCAATAATGAAAGAGGAAGAGTACCAAAAACTTCGTCATAAGGGTTGTACTGTGGACTTGTTACCCTGAAATGTTGGGAGCTACTTGCCCATTGTTGCCTAATCATATCTCAGAAGACTCGTATCTTCAGCAGTATTACTCTATGAGGACCTCGGGTCTCACTAATTTTTAGTGTTTTTTGTGGAGGGGGTATTCTGTGAGCTAACTCTTCAGTCTCTTATCCTTTTTACGAAATGATATTATTTGCCTGTTGTTGTGCATGAGTTTGAAATTCTGTCTCTCACCATAATAGGAAAACAGATTGATGGTGTGAAATAAAGTATTAGAAGAGGACAGGGACCTATGAGAGAGGATATAGTTGGATGGAAAATTTATACATTGAAGAATGTCATTATTTTGTACTGCTGATCTGTATTCAGATAGTTAAATGAAGACTTATAAGGATGTGATGCATAGCATGCCTGAATGCAAATTGTTGTAAACATGAAAGGAAATCTACTTGCGAGACCTAGACATTAGTGGCTGAAGAGTATTGAGTGGTTGTGAAGGCATGGATGGAATGGACCAAATTAAGCTATCTAAGAATAGGGTCCACTCTTGCATAGTTTTTACATCACTGCAAAAAATCTTTGAACTCATTAAAAGTCAAGAGGTCTTGGACATTCTGAAAAACTGTCAACCTTTCAAGCCATACCTTCTTCCACAGTCAGGAATTAAGGAAGTTATGATTGTGGATTAAAGCATGCTTTCTGTCATAGACATTCAAGGAGAGATTTCGCCAAGTAATGGACTGGGCTCATAATTCAGGAACAGATCCATGGATAACCCAGCGCCTAGATTCTTTGGAAAAGGCACTTTTCCAAGAAGGATATCAGACTCGAACACAATTAGATGCTTGGCTCAGCAAGGGAGCAAGTCAGATTTCTACAGCAGAAATGGTTGTCAATTATAAGAAACGTAAACTTGCAGTTTTTGATGACCTTTGAAAACAGGTAACCTGACCATATTAAATTGTTTTTCTGAATGTGGGACAAGTACATGTGATAGAATTCATCCAGAGATATAAAACAGTAATTCTTTTCATTGAAGAAATTGGACTGGTTATTAAAACCCTCAGTATAAAAAACTTGTTAGTGTTCAGCCACATGAATAGAAACAGCTGTAAAAATAATTTTAGTAATATTCAGATTGATTTTCTTGGCCCCAACTGCAGCCTGCATACAGCTCAGTTCCAAATGTAGTTCCTAGCTTCTCATGTTAGTGGACATTGCGAAGGTGTTGTGACATGTGGAACATGAACATTCTTGCCCTGTGATGGTGGAAAGATTGCTGCAGACTGGTGGCAACTAGAGTTTTTAGCCTGGGTCTGAATGTAAGAAGAGCAAATTAATTTTGTTGTGGCTAATAGTTTAACACTGTGAGTTTAAAGTTTCTGGAATTCTATACAATAACAGCTCTTTGCAATGTGTTGTAATCATCTATTTAGTGCTTAGTAATCGTGTATTGAGTGAGACTAGTGTCATGCTCACCTCATAAATTTGTACAGTCATATAAGCATTATGAAGGATAGGAAATTTGAGAAAAAAAAACTTCAAGGTTGTTGTGGCCCCTAGTGGCAGTAAGTTCATACAAAGTGTAATGAAAACTGAAAGAAAAGTATTAGTTAAAAAAATATCAATTTATATCTAGACAAACACAACGCTTGAACATGACATGTTTCGGTCATTCCGTTCGACCATCATCAGATGGAAAACACAAGTACAGAATTGGAAAAGTATGCTATGTTGGAGGCCTCTCTTCCATCTTTAGCCTAATAAAATACATAAATTGGCTCTTATTCCCAATAAAGGAATAATAAACACATAAAAATAGTAGTTAAGATTTTCAATTAAGATCCAAAAGTATTGTGGTTTGAAGATAAAAGAGGTTCTCTATGTTAGTATGTCATTGTGTAATGGGATTGAGCCACACAAGTAGCAGTGTTTGGTACTACTGGTTGGTGGTGTGGTAGGTTTTATGTGTGGCCTTTTTTTTCTTTTTTTTCTTACAGAAAATCGTCATGTATGGTTATCCAAACCTGTTGAACATCTTGTGTTGATAGTGCAGTTTAGTGAACTTTGACTGCATGGAATCTGTTATGTACAATCTTATTTTTTCAAGTAATAATACATACAGATTCATTTTCACCATGTATATATGCAACTGTAGCAACTACAGCAGCAAATACACAACCTTTATGTTATATACATGGTAAAAATGAATATGTGCATAATATTACTTGAAAAGAGAAGATTGTACAAAACATATTCCATACAATCAAAGTTCACTACCTTCACTATCGACACAAGATGTTCAACAAGCATGAATAGTCATACGCAAAGATTTAAGGTAATGCAATAAGAGAAAATTTACGCCATTTATGAAACCTACCATTCTACGAAACAAGTTTGCATCAAACACTGCCAGTTGCATGGTTCATAGCCATCACATGTTGACGTGATAACATTCAGGAACCTCTTGTATCCCCAAACTCTACAATACTTTTGTATCTTAATTGAAAGTTTTAACTACTCCTTTATGTGTTTCTTATTCCTTTATTGGAAATAATAGCTCATTTATATATTTTATTAAACTAACTGTGAGGGAGAGGCCTCTTCTGTAGCATACTTTTCCAATTATGTACTTGTGTTTCCTACCTGATGATGATTGAATGGAAAAACCAAAACTTATAAAAAGTAACCAGATGAAGGTACAGTGTGTAAGTGTTGTGTTTGTCTGGATATACATGATATTGGTTGACTAGAGCAAGGGGAAGATGTTACCCACATTAGTTAAAAAGTTACTAGGAGAGGAGGGATGTGAATACAGTTTCTTGAACCTCCTGTCCTCAAAATATACAAAGCATGCTAAAGATGTGCAATTTTCAATTGTCATATTTTTGTGGAAGCTTCTAGTAATTGCATACATTCTGTATTTATTGGTGGTGATCTTTGTTGTTCTCAGTATATATTAAACCAATTATGGTGTGATATTTAACATCTCCAGCATCTACTGGAAAGGAGTTGGGTTGGCCCTATAAGCAAGCTTGAACGTGATGTTGAAGGAGAGCAATTTTGTCCCTCCAGGAATCAAACCCTGATTCTCCAGCCTCTCACCCTTCACAGCCTGGGTGACATATACCACTCCATTTGACAGAGAGAAAATAAGTAATATTAGTATTACAGATGTGCATGTTCATCAAAGCAAGTTATTGAAGGATATAAGCCTTCTCCAATCTTTGTTCTTCCTATAGATACATGTATCCCCAAATTAGATTCCTTTTCAATTTCCAAAGTGGTTGTGTGGCTCAAAATTTGCTGCTTATTTTTGTACCTCCTTTGTTTTCACTGGCTTTTAATTTTTATTGCAAAATACATAATTTAATTAACTTCAGTAGGATTAATTTTTAGCTATTTAAGAATCCTGATCTGTTTTAGACAAATAATTACTTTTTATGCTATAAATAGTTAATACAAAAGCATGTATACTTGAAATTTGCTTAAGTCAGAGGATGTCTTTGCTTGTTTATGCATGTCCACTCTTTCCGTACCTAGTTTTGTGGTTCTTGCGTCAGTAGCTATGTCCATTAGTCCTATATGTTAAACAGCATCAAAACTGTATTGTACTAAGGTGCCAAGCCTGCATTACTGTTTGAGAAACACTGAAAAAATAGGAAATTGTTAAATTATTGCAAAATATATATTTAACTTTTATTATCAGCACCATATCAAGTACTCTCCATTTCAACGTACAAGAATAAGAAACATGGTAAACAACTGTCAGTATAAACATAACACTTTTTTTTTTAACATTAGTCAACACGTTAAGGACAATGAACACAGGCAGACCAGAGGTAGATGGTTTGTCTTGTATGTACAAAAATTTACATGTGTATAACAGACCATCCTGCACATATACCCTCATTAGAAATTAATTATTACATATTTGGATTTCCCAAGTTAGAATCCAGCTGTAGGAACAGACGTAATAACATGTACAGAGGTATGGTGTAGACTTGACCAATTCACATGGTTCTTTTATTAGCCTTAGTGTTTGGTAATAAATAGCACATGTAGGTTTTTCTTTCTTCATGATTTTGTCATCCAAACATGATGCAACATCTAAGAGCATTTGAGGCATTAGGAAATGACTCCAGTACAGCATCTCCCAAGAGATGTTGCCATTATTGACTGAATTTTTTTATTATGTTGAGGACTTAAACCACTAGTTTTCAACCCACAGGCGGCAAGTGGCCAGTGGCGACATTTGTAAATTTCCTATGTATACTACTTATTGCAATTTTTACACATGTGGTCCACAAGCCAGCCCCCAATAATGGTTTTGGCCATTTGCCAAAAAGGGTTGGACACCTGATTTAAACCCACTGCAATTTAAGCAAAAATTACATGTTGTATACAGGCACCGTAAATCTACAGACAAAATTTAGATTTATCCCACTAATATGAAGTGAAAAACTACAAGTTTTATTTATTTTTATGGGTAAGCTTTTTAATGTGTAATTTCATCCATGCTGTTTTTGAATTCAATTTATGCAAGACATTTTAGCAGTGCCACATGGTTGTAAAATTGTGACATTACAGCATAGGCGAACCTCGCCTGCACAAAAACTATGGTAGTTTCTAAAAGGCACTAGTTGGGAAATGCTGCTTTAGTGTCATGGTGTCCCTTTAGCAGAGCTACATACTCAGCTTCCCCATTTACATTGAACATAAGAGAAAATATATACAAACATATAGCCTCTGGGTGGGATTATTTCTTCTCCCATTTGTATCCTGTGTTTGAAAATTGAGCCATAAGTAGTAAAATGTAGACAGCCCAAGAAAAGCACATAGGCAAGACATGAAACACATGGACTATATGAAGGTTTAATCCAAGCTATGGCTGTGTTCCATTGTCTTGCAGGAGTTTCATGAATACTTGCAGTCATATAGAGAAACCTTCAAATATATAAGGCACTTATTAATATATTAACATTGTGTAGCTATTCACTAAACTTTTGAAAATAGAAAAATAATCAAAAATAAACTTCGCATGTTACTCATCAGAAAGGCCGATGCACTTGCACTCCAAACATACAAAAGACTGAGCATGACGAGAAATGTTTCAGCCTGCCATCTGATGCAACTATTCAAGGATTCACTGACCAACAAGCAGTGGTCACTGTTCATTTATATGAATGGTACACAGTTTGCACTACTTCTGTGGACAGAAAATTGGAATCAACTGTCAGATTTCTGTTGACCATCTTGCATTGGGTTCTTGATAAGTTGTCTTTGGCACTGAAAATGACTAAGAATAGTTTTTGGTGCACTTAAAGTCTGTTGGACAATAATATTTGTAAATCCATACAAATATGGTACTTCCTCCCACAAAGTACGTGGGTCACTGCTGTTATCACATAAACACTATAGTTATTAGGTATCTCTAAACAAATGTGCTATCATGTTATAATTTTACACAATATATTGTAGCTGCAGTAACATTTATATTAGCAAATAATAATAATAATAATAATCAAAAGTTCATAAAACTAAATATTCTGTTTTTATAATTGTGCATATGCGCTCTCGCACATGCACACACACACACACACACACACACACACACATGTGTGCACACACACACACACACACACACACCTACATATTTAAACGTCACAACCCAGTAACAATTCAGTACAAGAGTAGAAGCTATATTGAAACAGCCATTTTCATTTGCTTGTTTTACATGAGCATGTAAACATATCATAGTCGTATGGTGTATGACACTGTGGTCTAGTATGTGGGTAGCAATATTTGGAAAACTTCAGAATGGAACTACCAGACTACATGGTGTCAACCCAGAAAACCAGTATGTCAGTTTTCAATGCTCTGAAAACTTCACACGAAGAAAGAAATAAACAACATTAAAGTCACAATGTCCATATTGTATGCCATTCACTGTATGAATTTAATAATTTTAATCTGTTTATCTTGTGCCATATATTAGGTCCTTTCATCTCTTCTGATTCCAAATCAGTTGACCTTTATTGGCTGAATGTGCCAGTTATGCCATATTAAAAAATGAGGAGGAAGTTGCTAGCAGGACTGGTATGTGTTCCTTGTACAAAGTGAACCCATATGATGAGGTGGGAATCATGTCTCTCTCTCTCTCTCTCTATATATATATATATATATATACATGTCTCCAAAATTACTAAACTCATTTTAATTGTTGTTATTGGGATGTATACTAAGAATTTTTCAGCATATTTATTTTTCTTTCATACTTTACAAGAAACTGAAAGTGAAGCTCTGACTATCAAAAATGGATCCCCATGCCAATAAGTGGCACACTGAATGAATTACAAATCTGCTTAAAGTACAAAACTTTAATTTCGAATATTTTTTTATGGTGAATATTTAACACATTCGAGAGATAATTTATGCATAGTGATACTGTAGTTTGTAGAATGATAAATTTCTGGATGCAATATATTTATATCAAAGCCAATGATGTATGCAGCATCACATATAAATAATTCAAACAGTTTCATATTTTTTGTAATGTGGATTGCTAACATTTCATTGCCTTCTCTTAATGGTATTAGTACATGAAGATTTTATGATGGTTTGAACTTCAGTGTAGTGTATGTTTAATCTGTTATGTTTTGTTGAAATTTCTCGCTTAATTGAGCTACTATCAACCTTTCAAGACAGAATGGGCTCCTTGGATTTCTGCTAATGTATTGCATATTGTTGACACATAGGTTGGTTATCCTAAGACCTAATCCATCACAGACATTCACAGGACAGGTGTTTATTCCAGACAATAAAGGTCACTGCTTTATAACTTCATAATCAAAATCTCATGAAATGTGAAATATATTTTTAACCCTTCATCATTAAATTTACATTTACTTTATCTGTATGTTTTTAGGCCACTAAATTACTACATTGACTTTCACTAACATCTGCCATGTTTGGTTCAGGAAGGGATTGAACAAAGTTATGTACAAGTGGCTGGCTATGAGTTCATTTAAATGCCCTGTGTAACGTTATAACTTTATATGTAGCAGTGACATTTATTACATTCTATTCTGGTAGACATGGCAAAGAAATAATGAAAGCTACAAACAAGTGGCTCGCCATATTCAGTTTGGCTCTCCATATTCAATCTTAACTCACTGCATATAGAAAATGGCAGTATCATTACAACCTCGAAATTCATTGAGATACTGAACATATTGCTAGAATTCACCATGAGCACAACATATCAGCTGCTTGAGCATCAGTGAGTTCAAATGAGTTAACTTCAGCAGTCTTAATGTTAAGTAAAAATATTGCCTCTGCCGGCCTCTGAACCAGTGTTTCTGTACTTGGTTTCTTAAACTGTATTGTACATAATACACACAAATGTATGATATTCATAGGTAAAAAGCCTGGTTAACACAATTGCATAATTTAAAAGGAAATTTTAAGCACTGATGAAGTTTCAGATTTGCAAATGGCATGCACTTGTTTTAGACCAATAGTGTAAGATGGAGGAGGAAAATCACCAACAGTAAGAGCCGATACAGACACGGACAGAAAGCCAGACACACTGCAATTTTTCTCAGCTGGAGAGACAGTAGATTGGGGAGAAAGTGTGTTCATGACAGTGTTTATCTTCCATCACTTTTCGTTTCCTTAAACCGACATTGCAAATCATTTTTATGATTTTTAGTAATAGAAATCAGTATATAAAATATTTATCTGGACCTTTGCTAGAAGTAAAATAAAATGTTGCTCTGCTATCACCTTTTCAACCATATACACATATGAAGAATGAAATATAGTACAAAGTTTAAAGTTTAAATTTCCGAACAGCAAATGCTGAAACAATTTTAAGTACTCTACAGTGTACCCTTTCCCCAAGATAGTGACAAGGCTATGGTCTGGGCAACCAAGGAGTTGTGGTTTGATTCCTGGTAGGAGGAAGAGAACTTTCTATTTTCCAAAATATCCTTATGGAATCTGGGGACCACACAGACTTCTCTTCAATGAGTACCAGGGGCACTCTCCCTGGCTGTAAAGTGGTTGCATCATGAGGCTAACCACTCGCTTCCAACTAGCGTTTGGTGGGACCATGACTCTGCTCCACTCATATGTCTACGTGGCATGCAGAGGGACAACTTTCCCCTTTCTCAGAAGTTAGACTGCAGAACACAGTCATCTTATCTACAAGGTTATTGGTTGCATAATATGGTATTTTATGATAATTCCCTCTGTTTAACTGAAATTGTGAATATTGCAGTTGAGGGCAGTATTGTGCATTAACATAAGTAAGCATTGAATGAATTTCCATTGAGAAATCAGATGTTTAACAATCTGTGGTATTACCATTTTAATTTCTGTGTATGTATACACAAGGAGACCCAGGATAATGTTGTCAGTATTGTGACTGGGCTACAGGTTAAACAACCAAGGGATCATGGTAGGAGTAAGAGAATTTTCACTTCTCCAAAGTGTTCAGATCAGCTCTGGGACCACCCAACCTCCTTTTCAGTGGGTACCTGGTGGGTACACGCCCAGAATTTTTGATGGGAAAGGGGGTGGGGGGGTGTGTGCTGACCCTGAGACTGAATTTATGTTCAATTTTATAAAAGTGTGTTACAAAAATCATGTCCTAAGTATAACTAGCATTTTATATGTACAACTATAACTACATGTTCCATGACTGACGTAATTTAAATCTCAAGGTCCATTCAGTCTTCTTGGGGTTTTAAAGTTCATCAAGGTTAAAGAATGAGCAGAAATATGTCTCCCCCCGCATGGCTTCATGGTGTGTCCAGGGGTACTTGTACATTTTAACAGAGATCTCAACCACAAGTATATTATGTATCTAGGATTAACTTATTAAAGAAGCCATAGAGTAGTCAAATAATGGGTCAAAGCTGATATGGCAGGTTCAGTACACATAAGATACCATTAGTGTACATTTCTCTTAATTTATTTTCTCACTATATGTCTAAGAAGGGTAAAGAAGCTTGCCTTATGCGTAAGAACTATGCTGCAAAGAGTAGAGAGAAGCAGAGGTAAACCCTTAGGCATTAGCTTCATTGTGACACTTCACTGAGGTGTAGATCTTCCTTCAAGGAAGAAATCGCATCATCCATTTAATAGGCTGGATGGGCCCAACAGTGTGCCTGGATGTGATGACAAATCTCTCTGTCCCTAGCCAAGAATGCAGCATGTGTCCATTCACCTTACTGTTTGATCTGTCCATGCTCACTGTTGCTTGCTTATTTCTGTTTTCTGTTTTGAAGCAATGGAATCTGTTAGAGATAGTTTAAAATGTGATGTTGTTCTGAAGGATCATATCAAAAGGGGGGGGGGGATGTACAACTGATTTTGCCAAATTTGGTCAAGGATTTGAGAAGCCACAGACGTGTATAAGTCATTAAGTGCTCTTCTCTTTTCTTCTTACCCAGTGTACATCTGTTTACTTAGCCATTTTTGCTTGTTAGTCTCATGTGAACATTTTATATTATATTCAGCTAGAATAGCACATCCTCCTGTCTCCATTTTCAACATAACTACCAACTTGTGTCATCATAACCAATGGTTCTCAACCTGGCCTAATTTACAAACCACCAAAACTGTTGGCTGAGCAAAAACCAATACCCTATTTGTATCACGTTCTACTGCACAAATAATACAGTTCAAATGTAATTATCACTAACATCTAAACATGTTTATATACAGTATAAAACTTAACACCAATATCTAATAATAAAGTCAAAGAAACATCTTTGTCACCCATATAGTATATTTACAATTGAATGGGGTAATGTGAAGTAATTGCTCACAAATATTTGTTTAAAGTGGTATATAGTGGAAAGAAAAGTAATTGTAATTAACATACATAATGAGATCTCTTTGCAAAATATACAGGAATAACAGTATGTACAATCCTAACTGAAATTGAAGAACATCAGAAATTAAGTTTCAGACCACTGGATGAGAAACATTGGTCATAGCCATGTATGCCATGATACTGTCACAACTGGTACTGTACTATCTTGTGCACTATGCACAGATCTGCAACAATGGGTGACATGAAGTCAGCCTATACCTTCCTGTGAAATGAGTACTTGTTGATGCTTTCTGCTTCTATTTTAAATATATTGATTTGTGTGCATACTTCTGCACACAGGGATAGTTTTCTCTTTGCATTGAAATGGCATTTAAATATCATTAATTTTCCATGTATTTCCATTACTGAAATTAGTAGAGCAGTAAGTTATAAACTATAAATTGTAATGCAGCATTTGAGAGATCCTGACTGTTGTGGTACAGTGGATCCAGTTCTTCTGGGATGTTGTACCCATAGCTTTGTGTGTAGTTAGCAATATCTTGAAGGCACTGTGCTCCTTCAAAATATATGTAACTGTACCACTTGACACAGTTTAACATCCTGGAAGACTTGAATATTTATGAGTGTAATGTTACAAATTATTGGCATCCCATCTAAATTCATACATGTTTCTACCATGTTGCATATAAATCCGTACCTGAAAGTAAAGTGTGTCTCTAATACAAATTAATTTTCCACAACTTTTTGTTTCAACTTGCTGCCTCTGTTAGACTGGTTGGAGTTTCTAAGGTTGGTTGGGATATTAGGCCAAGTCTGTTTGCGTGCATATACGGAACATACATGTTAGAACTTATTAATTTCTGTTATGCAGATGCTATATGTTCCTGTTTGTTTCTTTACTGAAATTTAAATTTAATTTTACATAAGAGGACTTCAACTGGTAAAGTTTGCTAACAATTAGTAACATGTACTGTGCTGCCTGTGTGGAAATCCATTCAGTCATTATGGAGTCATTTCATATGTATCGATGAGTGACAATGGGCAGAATGTAAAGTTGCCCCCCCCCCCCCGCCGCAGCCGGTAAACCCAGCTAAACCGGAAGGGGAAATTGAACCATTAGACTTGATGGC